>OGRH01001178.1_pt1 | contig 17605 bp, 16 predicted proteins | sample 1553461 | NCBI WGS metagenome assembly OGRH01 (sample SAMEA2580092, study PRJEB22360) | human gut metagenome | biome: human gut; feature: human-associated habitat; material: faeces | place: Denmark | collected 2008/2010
TTTGTACGTTCCGTCCGCCAGCTCAAAGCTGCCGGAACCGACGGCTGCGACAAGTTCTGCTTCGGTATCGGTTGTCTTTTTGGTATCGTCCTTCTTTTTTGTATCATCTTTCTTTTCCGCTGCATCGGTATCCTGTTCCGGCTCCGGTGTCACCAGTGCCTCCGGCTGTTCTACGGCGTAAACCGGTGCAGTGTAGCCGTTCAGCGAAATACCGGCGCAGGCTGCTACGATAACTGCCGCTAGAGCCGGTGCAAATGCTGTCAGTTTTTTCCATTTTCCCATGGTTATGTATCACCGTCTTTCCTGATAATGTTTGTCTCGTGATCGGATGTGAAATCGTCAGCAATTCCTTCGGTTATATACAGAACGCCGTCCGCATCCTCCAGAATGGTGTCAAATTCATCGCTGTGTGCACGCCAGTATTCGGCCGCCTTGTCCTTCCCCATGATGAAAAGAGAAGTAGAAAGGCCATCCGCCAGTGTTCCGTCAGCACTTACGATCGTCACCGACACCAGACCGTTATTTGCCGGATGACCGGTCGATGGGTCGATGATGTGATGATATTTCATGCCGTCCTGTTCGAAATACCGCTCATAGCCGCCAGAAGTAATAACCGCCCGGTCGGCCGTCGAGAGAATGCCGAGATAATCATCCTCCGCTTCCGGACTCTGCACGGCAACACGCCATTTGCTGCCATCCGTTTTCGTGCCGACAACCTGAACGTTTCCACCGAGGTTGATGAGCCCGCTCGTCACACCGCATTCCCGGTAAATATCGGCGATTCTGCCGGAGGTATAGCCTTTTGCAATTCCGCCGAAGTCGATTTTCATGCCGTCCTTGGCAAAGCTGATCGATGCGCTGTCCTTGTCGTAAAGAATGTCATTGGCATCGGTCAGTGGAAGGAGACTTTCGATCGTCTCATCCGAAGGAACCGTATAATTTCCGGTTGTAAAACCCCAGGCGTCCATGATCGGATAAATTGCGATGTCGAAAACGCCGTTTGTGCTGTCATACAGATCCAGCGAGCGTTCCAGCAGATAGGTGGTATCCTCCGATAAGGTTCCGCCGCCGTTTGCATTGATCTGCGCTACTTCACTCGTCTCCTCTCCGGTCGACAGAAGTGCATCCAGCCGCTCAATCTCCTGCTGCGCCTGATCCACCGCCGTTTCTGCATTCGGACCATAGGCAGTGACCGTCATGTACGTATCCATCGCAAAAATATCTCGGCTGCTCGATGCATCTGCGGCATCGGAAGAAGCTGTGGATGATGCGGATTTCTGCGTGGAATTCTCTTCCGAAGCGTCAGAACTGCTCGAAGACTCCGAAACAGACGCCAGCTGTGTCTGACTTTCACTGCTCTCCGGCTGCGCTGCTGTCCCCGCACCGGAACATCCGCCGACCGTCATCACCATGGCAAGACAAAATGCTGCAACAATTTTCTTTTTCATAAATAAAACTCCATTTTTTCTTATGTTAGGAAATTCTAACTTTGGTATTATAACATTAACTCGTAACTTACGCTATGAATTACTTGATAAAAGTTTTTCAATTAGCGTTCTGCATCTGATAAATTTTCTCATTTTATGTACTCTAAATCAAGTGGATTTTACTGGAATTCAAGCACCGATATACAAAAAGCCCCCACAGCCGCATTGCTGCGGCCGCGGGGGCTTTTAGAAATAACATTTTCAGAAATTACATATGATCATGGCAGGTACGTGCAATTACGTCCATCTGCTGCTCTTTTGTCAGGTCGATGAATTTAACTGCATAGCCGGATACACGGATCGTGAAGTTTGCATACTCCGGTTTCTCCGGGTGCTCCATTGCGTCGATCAGTTTTTCGGTTCCGAATACGTTTACGTTCAGGTGATGTGCACCCTGCTCGAAGTATCCGTCCAGAACGTGTACCAGGTTCTCGGTACGCTCTTCGTCGTTATGGCCAAGTGCGCCCGGGTTGATGGTCTGGGTGTTGGAGATTCCGTCCAGAGCGTCCTCATACGGCAGTTTTGCTACAGAGTTCAGGGAAGCAAGAAGTCCGCTCTTCTCTGCGCCGTAAGACGGGTTAGCTCCTGGAGACAGAGGCTCACCGGCTTTTCTTCCGTCCGGCAGAGAACCAGTTGCTTTACCATATACAACGTTGGAAGTAATGGTAAGGATAGAGGTAGTCGGCTCAGAATCACGATAGGTATGGCAGTATTTCAGTTTGTCCATGAAGGTACGAAGCAGCCATACAGCGATCTCGTCTGCTCTGTCATCGTCGTTGCCGTATCTTGGGAAGTCGCCGGTTGTCTCGAAGTCAACAGCCATTCCTTCTTCGTCACGGATAACTTTAACTTTAGCGTATTTGATTGCGCTTAAGGAGTCTACTACGTGAGAGAATCCTGCGATACCGGTTGCGAAGGTACGTCTTACATCGGTGTCGATCAGAGCCATCTCTGCTGCCTCATAGTAGTATTTGTCATGCATGTAATGGATCATGTTCAGAGTTCCAACGTACAGATGAGCCAGCCAGTCCATCATAACGTCGTATTTCTTCATAACCTCATCATAGTCCAGATACTCGCTGGTGATCGGCTGATATTCCGGAGCAACCTGCTGTTTTGTCTTCTCGTCTTTACCGCCGTTGATAGCGTACAGAAGGCATTTTGCAAGGTTTGCACGAGCGCCGAAGAACTGGATCTCCTTACCGGTCTCGGTAGCAGATACACAGCAGCAGATGGAGTAATCATCGCCCCATACCGGACGCATTACATCATCGTTCTCATACTGGATAGAGCTTGTCTGTACAGAAATATGAGCTGCATATTTCTTGAAAGCTTCCGGAAGATTCTCAGAGTACAGAACAGTAAGGTTCGGCTCTGGGGACGGTCCCATGTTTTCCAGTGTATGCAGGAAACGGAAATCGTTCTTTGTAACGATAGAACGTCCGTCGATTCCCATACCGGCAACTTCCAGAGTAGCCCATACCGGGTCACCGGAGAACAGCTGATTGTAAGACGGAATTCTTGCGAATTTAACCATACGGAATTTCATTACCAGATGGTCGATCAGCTCCTGAGCTTCTTTCTCAGTCAGGATTCCTTTTTCAATATCTCTTTCGATGTAGATATCAAGGAAAGTAGATACACGGCCAACGCTCATTGCAGCACCGTTCTGAGTTTTGATAGCTGCAAGGTATCCGAAGTACAGCCACTGAACAGCTTCTCTTGCGTTCTTAGCCGGCTCGGAAATGTCATAGCCATAGGACTGTGCCATAACTTTCATATCCTGCAGTGCTCTGACCTGGTCAGCGATCTCTTCTCTTAACTGGAAGTCACCACGACGCATTCCCTGACGATTTGTTGCAGCGAAGTCTGCTTTTTTGCGCTCGATCAGGTAATCAATACCGTACAGAGCAACACGACGATAGTCGCCTACGATACGGCCACGGCCATAGGTATCCGGCAGACCGGTCAGGATTTTATTATGACGGGCTTTCAGCATCTCTGGTGTGTAGATGTCGAATACACCCTGGTTATGTGTTTTGTGATATTTAGTGAAAATTTCATGAAGCTTCTCGCTTGGTTTGTAGCCGTAAGTCTCGCAGGACTGCTCAGCCATTTTAATTCCACCATACGGCATAAATGCACGTTTCAGCGGTTTGTCTGTCTGAAGACCAACTACCTGCTCCAGATCTTTCATGCTGTCATCGATATATGCTGCGCCGTAAGCTGTGATTCCGCTTACAACGTCTGTCTCCATATCCAGAACGCCGCCTTTTGCACGCTCTTCTTTCTGGAGTTCCTGTAATTTGCCCCACAGACGGTCTGTAGCCTCTGTTGGTCCCTCCAGGAATTTCTCATCTCCGTCATATGGAGTATAGTTGTTCTGAATAAAGTCACGTACGTCGATGCCTTCTTTCCAGAGTCTTCCGGTAAAGCCATCCCACTGTTCAAATTCTCTCATTTGATTTGTTCCTTTCTGGTGTTATTTTGTTTCGTCACGCTCCGGCATCTTCTTTGCACCGGGCATGAACACCTCCGCATGCATAATATAACAAATCTCTGCTTTCCGCGCAAGATATGCACTTGAAAAAATACAAGGAAAACCACAAAATCTTGTATTTTTATAAGAACAAAATCTACATGTGGCGCTTTTCTTTTATTCCCCGTATCCGATTTCATATATCTGCTCTGCAAAGTCACAAATAACATATGTTCCATCGGAAAATTCACTCTTCTGTACGCTTCCGTCCGCCGTCATACACTCGTGACGTACCAGTTCCAGGAGTGCCGTTTTTTCATGCAGCTCCGTTACAACGCGGCATCTTTCTGTCATCTCTTCCAGACTGATTTTCTCCCCGTCAAATGCACCATCTGTATTCGGATATGCGCCGTCCCGTACAAGATACGGTGCACCGCCTGCAAGAAGCGCATACAGCATATAGTCCTCGTCTTTTGAAACACGGTCCATCATCCACGGCTCAATTACGCAGTCATGATACACAAGATTAAAGAGCGGCACCGGGATTCCTTTTTTCGGTGTCTCTGCCGGGCGCAGCATAAAGTCGTACGGCGCATAATGGCAGAATACCAGATACGGAACCGCCCAGTCGCTGACCTCCTCGGAACTTGAGAGAATCCCCTGTGAGAGCAGCCAGGCGAAGCAGTTTCCGCGGTACGTATAGCAGTCTCTTCTCGTCATCACATGCTCCGGATTTGCGCACTCGTCGCCCTCGTTGCACGTAAACACATCGAGGTATGCACCGTCAAGCCGGATTCCGTTTTTCTTCAGTTCGGCAAAATTCCGTTTCACATAGAACGGTGCCTGCGTTGCACAGAGATAGCTCTGCGGTCCGCCCGCCCAGTAACTGTGTCCCGGTATCGTTCCGTCCGGAAGGCGGCAGGCATAATTTTCATCGTAGCTCGGCGCTGCGTGGTAATAATCGCGGTACTGGTCGTGAATACCGAATTTGTAGCCGAAATCATGCATCGTATCGACAAGCGATTTCATGCCTTCCCATCCGCCGGCCGCTTGGCATGCCGGTGTGTAGTCCGGATGCTGGTTGTCATACCCCGGTTCTGCCCAGCCGTCCAGATGAAGATAGACTTTCTCTACGCCGAGATCATGAATTTCGCGGATCTGCTGCTCGCGCACGGAAAACGACACTACGCGGTTATTTTTCTCCGGATTCTGCGGATCGAAAAAGCCGGACTCCTGCTGCACAACCGTCTTGATTCCCGTATGAACAAAACACGTTCCCACAAGATCGTGAATGGACGGATTCTGTACTGCCTTTTCTTTCAAAGTGCGCAGATGACCCTGTTCCCGTACATACTGGCGGTACGTTTTGCAGAGGTCGTTATAATCGCAGTCATTTAAAAACGTATAACGGAATACGCGGCGGTAATTCATTGTTCCAAGGCTCGGCTCCAGCCATGCCCCCACGCTGGTATACGGGCCGCCTGCCGGGTGCTCTGCCTGATAACCGACGTTCCACGGTGTTGTACAGATCGCTGTATAGCCGCATCTTTCCTTCACCTGGCCGAACCACGGCATATAGCCGCCGGAGGTCTCAAATCTGCCGTCAAACGAAAGCTTTCCAAGTTCCGTCTTCCAGGTATTCGGAATCAGAAGTCCCTGTCCCTCGGTAAGGAGTGTATACCAGTCATCGCGCCCGTTTGCAAACTCCATTGCCGTCGGCCACAGCACCTTTACCGGATGCAGTCCCTCCTCGCAGAGCGGAATCCACTCCATCCAGAGTGTTTCATCCACAGCTTCGATCCAGATAATCGTCTCGAAGGCATACGGTGTTCCCGCAAATCCCGCATAACGGCTCCGGATGCCGCATCCGACGCCGAAGGAATAGACCTCATGGGAAATCTCCTCTGCATCCTGGAAACGGTATGTTCCCTCTGCAAAAATCAGTTCCGGTGTCTTTTTCGGATCCGTATTCCAGACAACGCCGTCTTTTTCGATCCTAAGTCCCAGCGTCTCTTCATCGAGCATCACAGCAAGCGATCCGCTTTCTATTTTTTTCATCGTGTGATATTCCCCTTTTTCTTTATCATATGCGTTCCAAACACCAGAAAGGCGCAGAGAACCCGTCCGCCTTTCTCTGCACGGTTCCGGATTTTCTGCGCCTTTTTCCACCTAACTTACATAATCTCTTCTTTTTCTACGACTTTACCGTCTCTCCAGATTCTCTCCAGATCGTAGAACAGGCGGTTCTCCTCATCAAAGATGTGGATGACAACATCGCCGTAGTCCATCAGAATCCAGTTTGCGGTCTGATAGCCTTCGATCTGTTTTGGATGTACGCCGGCTTTTCCGAGTACCTCCTCTACGTTGTCTGCCATCGCCTGTACCTGGTTGCGGTTGCTTCCGCTGGCGATCATGAAATAATCTGCCAGAGTCGAAACATGGGTAATGTCCAGAATGCGGACATCCATTGCTTTTTTATCTTCCAGTGCTTCCAGTGCAAGTTTTGCAGTCTGTTTTGCTTCGCTCATTTATGCTTCCTCCTTTGCCGTCCGTTCCCGGTGCAGTGCTTCATAGAACTGATATGCCTGCTCCGTCATCGGATCCATCGTCTTCGGGTTTTCCGACAGATACGCCATACTGTCTTTTAAAATTTCATACATGCATTCGTCGATATCGGTGAATGCCAGCTTCCGAAGGCGGGTAAGGTGCGGTGCCTTGTTTCGTGCCGGCTCGATATAATCTGCGATATAGATGATCTTCTCCAGCAATGTCATATCTTCTTTTCCTGTCGTATGCCAGGTGATGGCACTTAAGATCTCCGGATCTTCCACCTTATACTTGTCCTTCGCCAGAAATGCACCGAGCTTGGCATGGATCAAAAACGGATTGTTCCGCTCAAACTCAGTGATTTCAATCTTATTTTTCTCACACATGGTGATTTTTTTCTTATTCGGAATGCATTTTGCACAGTCGTGAAGCAGTCCCGCGACACGGGCTTTTTCGAGATCCTCGCCCCATACCATCGCCATGGATGCTGCGGTAAACATCACACCGAGCGTGTGATGATAGCGGTCTTCATCGACTTCCTTCTGGAGTTTTTTGTCCAATTTCCATAAATCGTACTGTTCCATCCTGCTCTTCCTCTAATCCTGATAGATTTTCTGCTCCTGAATGTAGGAAATCACAGAATCCGGCAGATAGTATTTCACGGATTTTCCTTCCCGGATCCATTCCCGCAGTTCGTGGGAAGAAACATCCAGATTCGGTGTGTCGAGTTTCAGAAAGGTACCGTGAAGTTTTTTTGCATTTCGTTCCATACAGGCCAGAAGCTCTTTCTCTTTTGCCCGATCCCTGGTCGCCACAAGGATCTTTGCCGCGGCGCAGATCCGCTCTGGATTTTTCCACTCATCAAAATAGAACAGGGAATCCGCTCCAATGATAAAGTAAAACTCCGTGCCCGGATGTTCCTTCCGCATCGCCTCAAGCGTCCGATAACTGTAGGTATAGCCCTCATCTTCCATCTCTTTGGTGCAGAGCACAAAATGCGGATTGGATGCGATGGCACGGCGCACCATCTCGACACGCTGTGCATCCTTTGCCTGTCCCGCCCGGTTCCGCTTATGTGGCGGATTTCCGGCCGGAAGGAACCAGACTTCATCAAGCCCGAACTGCTCGTACGCCGCCTCGCCAAGGATCAGATGACCGATATGAATGGGATCGAATGTGCCTCCCATAATGCCAATTTTTCTGTTTGTCTTTTCCATACGTTTTCCTCAAAAAGCGCCGGAACTGCAGCGGTATGCTCCGGTCCCGGCGGTTCTTTCCTGCGGATTATTTCGGAAGCTGAATTTTCTTTTTCTCTTTTTTGCCCTCTTTGTACAGCACGATCTTTTTGCCGATCACCTGTACGACCTGGGAATTGGTGCGTTCTGCCAGAACTTCTGCGATCTCTCTTGGATCATCGAGGCAGTTCTGCAGTACATTGATTTTAATCAGTTCTCTCGCCTCAAGTGCCTCTGCTACAGCAGCGGTATGCTCCGGCGTGATGCTGCTTTTTCCTACCTGCAGGATCGGTTCCATGGTCATGGCAAGGCCTTTCAGGTATGCTCTCTGCTTGCTGGTCATACGTCTCCTCCTTCGTTATTTATTCGTTCTATTTATAATAATCAAATTCAAATCCATACATCTTGACGGTATCGCCTTCCTGGATGCCGGCCTGCTCGAGTTCGTCTAAGATACCGGTATCTTTTAAGAACCGCTGGAAGAAAGCAAAACCTTTCTCGGAATCCAGATTAGTGTAGCCGAGCATTTTCTCGATCTTCGGTCCCTCGATGATGAAGCGGTGCTCGTCCTCCGGGTCCTGCTCAACGGTGTACGGCAGGTTCTCGGCAAGAAGCATATCCTCCGGGAAGAATTCCTGCTCGAAGACCATACGCTCTTTCGGAAGCTCATCGAGTTTTTTCTGTACGGCATATAAAAGCTCTTTTAAGCCTTTTCCGCTGACGGCAGAAATCGGATAAACCGGGATGCCTTTCGGCTCGAACTCTTTTTTCAGACGTTCCACCGGATCCTCTTCGCCCTCTTCTACATAGATCGCATCGGTCTTATTGGCCGCGATAATCTGCGGGCGTTTTGCGATCTCCGGGTTATAGGCTTCGAGCTCTTTGTTGATCTTGTTGATATCATCCACCGGATCTCTTCCCTCGGTCGATGCAACGTCTACTACATGGATCATCACGCGGGTTCTCTCGATGTGGCGCAGGAATTCATGGCCGAGACCGACTCCTTCCGATGCACCCTCGATCAGTCCCGGGATATCTGCGATAACAAATCCGCTGCAGCCCTCAAGGTCTACGACACCGAGGTTCGGGGAAAGCGTGGTAAAGTGATAATTTGCAATTTTCGGTTCTGCATTTGTCACGCGGGAAAGCAGGGTCGATTTTCCAACGTTCGGGAAGCCGACGAGTCCGACGTCCGCGATGACTTTCAGTTCCATTCTTACTTCCAGCTCCTGTGCCGGCTGGCCTGGCTGGGCGTATTTCGGAACCTGCATGGTAGCGGTTGCGTAATGCATATTTCCGTTTCCGCCTTTTCCGCCTTTTAATACAACCTGACGGCGGTTTTCACCGGACATATCTGCGATGACTTTTCCGCTCGCAGCGTCCATAATGACGGTTCCTTCCGGTACTTTCAGGACAATATCTGCGCCGTTTCCGCCATGGCATCTGCGTTTTCCTCCCGGCTCGCCGTCGGTAGCAGAAAACTTTCTTCTGTGGCGGTAATCAACCAGTGTATTCAGTCCTTCGTCAACTTCAAAAATAACGTCTCCGCCTTTGCCGCCATCGCCGCCGTCCGGCCCGCCGTTCGGCACAAAAAGCTCTCTGCGGAAACTGACATGTCCGTCTCCGCCCTTACCGGAGCGGATCAGAATTTTTGCTCTGTCTGCAAACATGGTATTCTCCTGTCTTGTTTTATCTAAATCCAAATCGGTCTGTTGGACCTTTAATTATTATTAACAAAAACGGCTTCAAACCTCTTAAGATTTGAAGCCGCACCTTTGTCTTACTCTTCTGTTGCTACCGGATATACGGAAACCTGTTTTTTGTCACGTCCTTTTCTTTCGAAAGCTACGCGTCCGTCAACCATAGCGAATAAGGTATCGTCTTTTCCGATTCCTACGTTCACGCCTGGATGAATCTTGGTTCCACGCTGTCTGTAAAGAATGTTTCCAGCCTTTACAACCTGTCCGTCAGCTCTTTTTGCTCCTAATCTCTTGGACTCGGAATCTCTACCGTTCTTGGTAGAACCAACTCCTTTTTTATGAGCGAAAATCTGAAGGTTCATATTTAACATGGTATTACACCTCCTTGAATGCGATCTCTAAGTATTGTGCTCCATAATCGCGGCGGATACTTTCGAGGCCCAGCAAAAGTGATTTTACAAGAAGTGCGGTACTTTCAGAATACCCATTCGGGAATGAAAAATACACGTATCCATCTCCAGCTTCACTTATAATCAGATCCTCTGTCAATGTTTCCACGGAATTTACGGTGTTTACAATCAGTGCGGAGACAGCGGCACAGATAATATCCTGCCCTTCCTCTGCATAGCCTGCATGACCGTTTGACTCCACGGAGATGTACTCGCCGTCAGACTCTGTTACGGTTATACAAATCATAAGACTTAAGCGTTGATTTTTTCAATCTTCACTTCAGTGTACTGCTGTCTGTGACCGTTTTTCTTATGATAACCAGTTTTTCTCTTATACTTGTAAACGATAACTTTTTTGCCTTTACCGTTTCCAACTACAGATGCGGTTACGGATGCATTTTTAACGTCCTCGCCAACTTTCAGTCCGTCATTGCTTACTGCAAGTACCTGATCAAAAGTTACGGTTTCTCCAGCTTCAACGCCAAGTTTCTCTACTCGGATAACATCGCCTTCAGCTACCTTGTACTGTTTACCACCTGTTGCAATAATTGCGTACATATGGCACCTCCCTATCAATTACTCGCCAGATTCGGTGGTCTTTCGACTCTTTTACCTCTCTGTGCGGCATACTTCTACAATATATCATCACGTCTGCTGTTTGTCAATAGTATTTTTCAGGAAATTGCAGATTTTTTTTCACATGCAATTGCCAGTGCGCCAGGTCCGATGTGGCAGGCAACGCTTAAGGACAACGGATGCGCATCGACTTCAAAATCCGGGAAGGCTTCTTTTACTTCGACAATCCATCCATCGATTACTTCTTTGTCGTTTGCGGTATAGGCAATGTGAAGTCCCATGATGCCGGCTGCACGCTCTTTTGCGAAGCGTTTGTCCATATCTTTTTTCATAGCCTTGATCATGGCTTTCTTTGCCTGTTTCACACCGCGCGCTTTTTCAAACGCGTCAAGCTTCTCTCCCTGGATCGTCAGCACCGGTTTGATATTTAAAACGGTTCCGATCATGGCTGCTGCCGGCGTAACGCGGCCGCCTTTTTTCAGGTATTTTAACGTATCTACCATAATATAGATACTTGCATCCAGCGCATCCTCTTCCAGAATTGCTTTGATGTCTTTTGCTGCCACGCCGCGGTTTGCCATTTTCTTTGCATCCAGAACGGACTGCTGCTGCGTAACGGAGATTCTCTGGTTGTTGACAACCTGCACTTTTTCTTCGTAGTCCTCGGACAGCACGGTCGCTGTATCACAGGAGGCGGAAAGGCCGCTTGACATCGGAATGTAAACAATGTCATCGTACTCTTCGAGAATTTTGTTCCAGAAATCCATCAGATCTCCCGGAGACGGCTGAGATGTGGAAACAGCCGCATCCTCTGCCAGAATCTCGTAAAACTGTTCCTGTGTCAGGTCGATATCCTCAAACTGGATTTTTCCGCGCATGAAGAAAGGCATCGGAAGGACAAAAACGCCCAGCTCTTTCGCCTGACTCTGTGTAATACCGCTGTTGCTGTCGGTAGCAATAGCTGTTCTTGCCATAGTTCTTATTCCTGCTGTCTCTTTTTTAGGGAAACAGCTTTTCCTTTCTGTAATATCGTGTAACGCTTGATTTGCTGTTATTCTATCATAAATCGTACCTGTTTTCTACCCGGCTTAGACATTTCTGCAAAATTGCCCAAACTGCTTTTGATTCTTTTTACATCATACCAATACCAAGGAAAAACAGTCCGCCAAGGATCAGCAGAATGGTCGGAATTACGATTTTTGCAATGGTCTTTTTTCTTCTCTCCTTCGGGAAAAATCCTTCGCTTTTTGTCTGCTGGTACGTCAGAAGACGGCTTCCCATATAAAGACCGATCGGCATCAATGCCGCTTCGATCAGATACATGCCGATGTACGTTTCCGTTGCATATCCGCTGCCTGCTGCTGCGTTCCCCTGCAAGAACATATAGAGGAAGCTTGCCGCAATGCTCGCCACAATCGTCGATGCGTTGTGGACGAAATGGAACAGCGAGCTGTAAAACATGTTGTCGGTCTTCATCCGCACATACGAGAGAACGATTCCCATCATCATCATCGGAAGAAAACGGACGATGCTCATGTGGAAAGCGCCAAAATAAACGCCCATCAGAAGCAGCATCACCCATTTCTTTTTGATTCCGCGCAGGCTGTACTGCAGAAGACCGCGGTGCAGTGCTTCTTCACAGATGGCCGGTGTCAGCGCAACGACAAGCAGCTCGCCGAAATAGGAAAGGCCCGCCATACTGCTGTCCATGGATTCCGAGAGGCTTGCGTATTCCTGCGGGAAAATCCATTCCATCAGAAGGAAAAGAGCAAGCACACCACGGTACGTCACATACCACATCAGAATGGTTCCGAGGATTCCGGCTCCATCCGGCTTTTTTAATGGGAACACTTCTTTTAACGGAATATGAAGTGCCCGTACGACGAGAATGGATCCGATCAGGAATACAATGATCTCGTCCAGCGCATTTCCATACATCCCGCCTGCAAGAACCAGCGGGATTCCAGCGAGATTAAAAAGAACCATCAGAAAGGCAAACACCAGCAGACCCTGCCATGGTTTCAGTATCTTTTCTTTTTCCGCCGGATGCGGTCGTTTTGCCGGCATCTGGTTTCGAAAGGGTTCGTAAAGATATGGGGTATCATTTTCATTGAGGTGAATCGGTTTCTTTTGTGGTTCCATATTCATTCCTCCTTTGTAAGGTCACTGTCATTTCATCTGTTCTGCCAGCGGCCGGCGGATTTTCTTTCTCGTCAGTTCCACGAGATGAAGCGCCGTCATATCCACAACTTTGGTCGGAACGGGATCTTCCCGCACAAGACCCTGCAGGAAGCCGAGAAGGCGCTCCTCCTGCCCTTTTTCCGGCATGTTGATAAAGTCAACCAGGATCAGACCGGAAATCCCGCGCAGGCGGATCTGGCGGGCGATTTCGCGGGCTGCCTCCTGGTTTACGCTGTACAGAAACGTATTTTTCCGTCCGCCGAGCTGCTTTCCGCTGTTCACATCGATCGCGGTCAGCGCTTCGGTCGGTTCGATCACGAGGAATCCGCCGGAAGGCAGATCCACACGTTTGTCAAGTGCCTGTTTTACGTGATTTTCGAGATTTTCTTTCTTTGTCAGTGTGGTAAGCTGATCCTCATACCAGGTCAGGCGGCAGTCGTGAAAATCATGGCGCTCCAGATATTCTCTGCAGATCTCATACGTTTCTCTGTCATCTGTCACAAGTTCTGAAACTGACGGTGCATACCGTTTGACGAGCTCCGGCACGGCATCTGACGCCCGATACAGACAGGAGTACAGGTTCCGCATCGTTCCATACTGGACAATCCGCGCGAGTTTTTCGGACAGCTCGAGATATTCCTGCCGGATCTCTTCTTCCGAAGCATCAGCGGATGCGGTGCGGAAGATCACTCCAAACGGAAGGCTTCCGCCGGAAAGCTCTGGAAACATCCGGCTTCCCAGTTCTTTTAACCGTTTTTTCTGCTCCGGCAGAAGGCGTCCCGAGCATGAGATTTCCGGCTTTCCATAATAGAGCGCCAGGGCACTTCCCGAAAGAGAAAGTTCTGCTGTCGCCGACGGAAGCTTCGTTTTCTGCGCTTCCCGCTGGATCTGCACGACAATTTCATCTCCGACATGCAGTTCCGTTCCCGGTGCTTTTTTCAGAAGATACCCTTCTTTTACACGGGACAGATCAAGAAAACAGCTCTGCTGCTCCGCAAACGAGACAAATGCCCCGCGGATCCCGGGCGCCAGTTTTTCCACCCGGCCGACATAGATATTGCCAAGCAGCGTTTCCTTCTCCCTGCAGAGGGCCGTCAGTTCGACCGGTCTTTCTCCTTCCACCAGCGTGTGTACCAGGTAATCTTTTCCCTCCCACGGCAGATGGGCAATGACAACTCGTTTACTCAACTTCTTCTCCTAATGCTTCCAGCGGAACCAGCTTTCGCTCTTCTTCCGTTCCGATGTCTGCGTAAACTTCCTCGCGCAGAATCGTGTATGCAAACGGCGGCAGTTCAACCCCGCACCATTTGCAGAACGCTTCCATCACGAGCTCCGGTTTCAGGTTCGAAACACTTCCGGTGGAGAGCTGCATCCAGACACCACTTTTCTTTGCTTTCATATCGTAAATCCATGGGCGGATATCGGTCAGCTTTTCGCTTCGTTTTGTCTTTCGCATGATCTCAATCTGCGGAAGTGCAAAAAACACCGATACTTTCGTTTCCAGATCAATCTCCGGCATTTTTCCCTCGCGGAACTGCACGAGATAATCGGCTCCTGCTACGAGAGACATTGCCTTGCTTGCTTTTCCATCCGGCACATGGCGGGCGGAAAGCACTTCCATTCCCTCAACCATCGTTGCATTCAGACGTTTTACAATCTCGTCGGTTTTCATATCTTCCGCGAGCACCATATCGAAATATTCACCGGTGCTGCTGATGCCGACACCGAGCGGAGAAGCAAACGACAGCAGCATGTGCGGGCTGAAGCCCTCGGAATAAGCGATCGGAAGTTCTGCACGGCGGATTGCTTTCTGGAAGTAACGCATCACATCCAGATGACCCACAAATTTCATCACACCTGTTTTGGCAAACTTAATTCTGATTTTCATAGCAGACACCTCCTCCGAATGATTTTGCTCCGCAGCCGGAACACTGCATCTTACAGTTCGGGGTAACGGTTTCCTGCTGTGCCCGCTCCCATTCGCGGATCAGGAATTTTTTCGTCACGCCGATATCAAGGAAATCCCACGGAAGGATCTCATCGGTGCTGCGCTCACGGCAGGCATAGAACGAAACGTCAATGCCGGTCTCTGCAAACGCTTCTTCCCAGGCATCTTTCCGGAAATACTCGGACCAGGCATCGAAAATAGCACCTTTTCTGTACGCTTTTTCAATAACTTCGGCACATTTCCGGTCACCGCGTGCAAGGAATCCCTCCAGAAGGGAAATATCTGCCTCATGATAAATGTAACGGATGCTCTTCTGATTCAGCTGTGCGCGGACCTCTGCCTTTACAATCGCCGCTTTGTCAAGAAACTCCCTCTCCGTGTTCATCGGTGCCCACTGGAACGGAGTGAACGGCTTCGGAATAAAGAACGAGGAGCTTGCCGTAATCTGGCATTTTCCGTTTCTCTGGTCTTTCGGAATCTCATAGTAACGCTCTGCGATCTTTTCCGCCAGATGCGCAATTCCTTTGATATCATCCTCGGTCTCGGTCGGAAGGCCCAGCATGAAATACAGTTTTACTTTATTCCAGCCGCCCTCAAACGCTTTTCCGGCTCCGTCGAGAATGACTTCCTCGGTCAGACCTTTATTAATAACATTCCGCATCCGCTGGCTTCCCGCCTCCGGTGCGAAGGTCAGGCTGCTCTTTTTGATGTCCTGCACCTTGCTCATGACATCGAGGGAAAATGCGTCAATACGCAGGGACGGCAGGGACACGGAAATCTGTTCCGCTTCGCAGCGGTCCATCGTACCGAGGAACAAGGTTTTCAGCGCCGAGAAGTCACCCGTGCTGAGGGCAAGGAAGGATACGTCGTCGAACCCGGTGTCGTTCAGGCAGTTTTCGAGGATTTTTTCCAGATTCGGCAAGCTGCGTTCGCGGGCGGGGCGGTACAGGACGCCCGCCTGACAGAAACGGCAACCCCGGGTACACCCGCGGGCGATTTCGAGGCTGAGGCGGTTGTGGACCGCACCGAACGGGACCACCTGCTTTTCGGGATAGGCGGCCCTGTCAAAATCAGCCACGATACGGCGTCCGGGCGTCGGCAAATCCGGTTTCAGCGGCGTGAGCACGCCGTTGGCGTCATGCGTGTACAACGACGGCGCATAGACGCCGGGAATGTTGACGGCTTCCTCGATAAGGCGCGAACGGCTCCAGCCTTCTTCGCGGGCCTTGATCACGAGGTCGCACAATTCCGGGACCATCTCCTCGCCTTCGCCGATGAGCATGAGGTCCATGAACGGGGCGAGCGGTTCCGAGGCAATGGCGCATCCGCCGCCCGCGACGATGAGGGGCCAGCGGAACAGATCGTCCCCGCGATCGGCGGCGCGGAGCGGGATGCCGGAAAGTTCCAGCATGTACAGTACGTTGGTGAAGCACAGTTCATGCGTGATCGCGAACGCGAACATGTGCGTCTTCACGATGTCCGTGTCGCTTTCCAGCGTGGCGAGGCTGACGCCGTGTTCGCGGAGGAGCCTGCCGGTTTCCCGGCAGGGGGCGTACACGCGCTCGGCAAAGATGTCTTCCCGATTGTTGAGGATGGTATACAGGATTTTATGTCCGAGGTAGGACATGCCCACTTCGTACAGATCCGGGAAGGCAAGGGCGCAGTGCAGGCGAACGGACGCGGGCTCCTTGTGGACGGAACCTTCCTCGGTACCGATATAGTGACTGGGCCGGGGCAGCAGGGAGAGGAGTTCTTTCATAAGGAGGGGGTCCGCAGGCGGCGGGGTTGAGGGAACGCTTCGCCCCCACCGTCCCGGAACAGGCCGGGGCAGGATGGGGGCGTTTTCGTCCGAAGCGGGGACAAAGCTACTTGATGAGCGGAGCCTGGCCCGCGGCACCGGCGAGGCCGCCCGTGGACAGGGTCAGGTTGGTGCAGGCTTCCAGATATTTGGTTTCGAGATCGTCGGGAAGCTTCTTGTATTCGTACATGAAGTGTTCACCGGAAATGCTGCCCTTGAATTCCTGTTCGAAAGGATAGCCGTAGGGGAGCATCATCATCTGAACACCCTGTTGGGTGGGAACGACCTGAATGATCGCCACGTCTTCGAGCATGTTGGCTTCTTCGTCAAACTTGCCGAGAACCAGTTCGCCGGTGACGAGTTTGAACAACCGGATCGGTTTGGACATTGTGATCTCCTTAAAGTTGTGTATCGCCCAAAGTAGGGGCTCTCCCATACGCTGTCAAGAAGTGATTGGCGGACGTCCGGTTCCGTAGTATCCGCATCATCGCGGTGTGGCTCAGGTTGCCTTGCTCCGGTGTGCGTGATAGGTGAGACGCATCTGTGGACAAGTAAGGTTTGTGAAAGGTTTGTGAATCGAAATAAGGTCATGCCATGACGCTGGATGTGTTGCAGGACAGGATAGGATACCGTTTCAAGGACGAATCGCTGCTGGTGCTCGCGGTGACGCTTCACAATATTCCGGAAGGAATGTCAGTCGGTGTAGCATTTGCGGGAGCGGCAATGGAGGGCAGCGGCATCACAAAGGCGGCGGCACTTGCACTTGCGGTAGGCATTGCGATACAGAACTTTCCGGAGGGAGCGATAATATCAATGCCATTATGCGGAGATGGAATAGGAAAAAAGAAAGCGTTTTTCTATGGTGTCATGTCAGGAGTTGTAGAACCGATAGGCGGTTTTATAACAATACTTATTGCAGGAAAAGTATCACCGGTACTTCCATATTTTCTTTCATTTGCGGCAGGAGCAATGCTATATGTGGTAGTAGAAGAACTGATACCGGAGGCACAAAACGGGGAACATAGTAATATAGGAACGATAGGGACGGCAGTAGGTTTTGCACTTATGATGGTGCTGGATGTTGCACTAGGATAGGGAAAAAAGTATGACATACTGATAGAGCAGATTAAGGCAGAGTAGAATAAGTATGGCAGAGAAACAAACTAAGCAGCAGGCTAATAAAATTTAAAACAGATAAGATATAT
>OGRH01001187.1_pt1 | contig 17500 bp, 10 predicted proteins | sample 1553461 | NCBI WGS metagenome assembly OGRH01 (sample SAMEA2580092, study PRJEB22360) | human gut metagenome | biome: human gut; feature: human-associated habitat; material: faeces | place: Denmark | collected 2008/2010
ATAATTGGAGTATCCAATTCCATGCTGGCACAAGACGTACACCCAAGCCGCTTGCAGAAGGCAAAACGGCTGGTGGCGCAGTTGGTAGATAAGATGCAGAATGACAAGGTCGGTATGATTGTTTTTGCAGGTGACGCATTTACCCAGTTGCCTATTACGAGTGATTATATTTCTGCCAAGATGTTTTTGGAGTCCATCGACCCTTCGCTGATTTCCAAGCAAGGTACGGCAATTGGAGCTGCAATAAATCTGGCTGCCCGGAGTTTTACACCTCAAGAAGGAGTGGGACGTACTGTTATTGTCATCACCGACGGTGAAAACCATGAAGGTGGTGCCGTAGAAGCAGCTAAGGCTGCTGCAGAGAAAGGTATCCAGGTCAATGTATTAGGGGTAGGTATGCCTGAGGGTGCCCCTATTCCAATAGAGGGTACTAATGATTATCGTCGTGACCGTGAAGGTAATGTAATCGTTACTCGCTTGAATGAGCAGATGTGTCAGGAAATTGCTCAGGCAGGAAATGGTATTTATGTGCGCGTAGACAATACCAACGGTGCACAGAAAGCGATTAGTCAGGAAATCAACAAGATGGCAAAGGCAGATGTGGAAACACAGGTGTACACGGAATTCAATGAACAGTTTCAGGCAGTGGCATGGATTATTCTGCTGTTGTTACTGGCTGAGATGTTGATATTGGAGCGCAAGAATCCTCTGTTCCGCAACATTCATTTATTCTCTAATAAGAAATGATGCGTATGTTACAGAAAAAATATATTGGAATAGTTTTGCTGCTGTTAGTGGCAGTTTCAGCTTCTGCACAGAAGGCGGAACGCGATTATATCCGTAAGGGAAACCGTTTTTTTAAGGATAGCGTATATGTGGATGCAGAAGTGAACTATCGGAAGGCTTTGGAGGTAAACCCGAAGTCAACGGTTTCCATGTTCAACCTGGGAAATACATTGACCCAGCAGAACAAGCTGCAGGAAGCGATGGAGCAATATGTGGGAGCTACCAAGATAGAAAAGGACAAATCGAACTTAGCACAGATTTATCATAATATGGGAGTCATCTTTCATTCTCAGAAGGATTATGCAAAGGCGGTAGAAGCCTATAAGGAGTCGTTACGCAATAATCCGAAAGATGATGAAACGCGCTATAACCTTGCTTTGGCACAGAAACAGTTGCAAGACCAGCAGCAGAACCAGGATCAGAATCAAGATCAGGATAAACAGGACCAACAGAAGGAGCAGGATAAACAGCAGGATCAGCAGAAAGACCAGCAACAGAATCAAGACCAGCAACAACAACCTTCTCAGCCGGAAAAAAAAGATAATGAGATGTCTAAGGAAAATGCAGAACAGCTATTGAACTCTGTCATGCAAGACGAGAAGGATGTGCAGGATAAAGTGAAAAAGCAGCAGGTACTTCAAGGAGGTCGTCTGGAAAAAGATTGGTAACAAACATAATAGGAAATAATATATGAGAAAAATAGTTTTCTTATGGATAGCACTGATTGCAGTCGGTATGAATGTCTTTGCCGATGGCAAGGTATCGTTTACTGCGTCTGCTCCTGACGCTGTGGCGGTAGGAGACCAGTTCAGACTGTCGTATACGGTGACTACACAAAAGGTAAGGGATTTTCGTGCTCCTTCTATGAAGGGATTTGATGTGTTGATGGGGCCCAGCCGCTCGCAACAGAGTAGCGTGCAGATGATTAATGGGCAGACGACTTCAACCAGCAGTATTACATTCACTTATATTTTAATGGCGACTGCAGAAGGTGATTTTACCATTCCAGGAGCCACTATCACTGCTGATGGTAACCAAATGGTTTCGAATTCTGTACAAGTAAGGGTTCTTCCGGCAGATCAGGCTGCTAATGGAGCTTCTGGAAATGGTGGCAAACAGAGTGAGGGCACTGCCAGCCGCGCTTCTTCCGGGACATCTGTATCGAATAGTGATTTGTTTATTACAGCTACTGCCAGTAAGATGACGGTGTATGAACAAGAGGCTTTTCTGCTGACATACAAGATATATACCTTGGTGGACTTACGTATGTTTGATAATGTGAAATTGCCTGACTTCAAAGGATTCCATTCTCAGGAAGTAGAATTGCCTAATGACAGAAGATGGGGATTGGAGCATTATAAAGGTAGAAATTATCAGTCTACAATCTATCGTCAGTTTGTGTTGTTCCCGCAACAAGCCGGTAAGCTGACAATTGATGCTGCACGCTTTGATGCTTCCATTGCAAAGGCTACACAAGTTGCTGATCCGTTCGAGGCATTTTTCAATGGAGGAAGCAATTACGTAGAAGTTAAAAAGACAATTTTGACTCCGCAACTGACAATTGACGTAAAGCCCTTGCCGGCAGGTAAGCCAGCCGATTTTTCGGGAGGAGTGGGAGAGTTCAATATAACTTCTTCTATCAATAGTACAAATGTCAAGACCAATGATGCTGTTACTGTCAAACTTGTCATTTCTGGTACCGGTAATCTGAAATTGCTTTCTAATCCGGAAGTTAAATTCCCCGAGGATTTTGAAGTATATGATCCGAAGGTGGACAATAAATTCCGTCTGACAAATTCGGGCCTCTCCGGTAGTAAGGTCATTGAGTATCTGGCAATTCCTCGTAATGCTGGAACTTATAAGATTCCTGCCGTAAAGTTCAGTTATTTTGATATTAATTCCCGTTCGTATAAGACGTTGACTACGGAGGAGTATGAATTGCATGTGGAAAAGGGAGTAGGTAATGCTGCTCAGACTATTGCAAACTTTACAAGCAAGGAAGAGTTGAAAGTATTGAACGAGGATATTCGTTTTATCAAGCAGAATAACGTAACTCTGTCTCCCAAAGGTGATTTCTTCTTCGGTTCGTTGACGTATTGGTTGCTTTATTTGATACCGGGTATTGCATTCATTACATTCTTTGTCATCTATCGTAAGCAAATAGCAGCCAATGCAAATGTAGCAAAGATGCGTACCAAGAAAGCCAATAAAGTGGCGGTGAAACGTATGAAACAAGCTGGTAAATTATTGGCTGAGAATAAGAAAGATGCGTTTTATGATGAGGTTTTGAAAGCTCTTTGGGGGTATATCAGTGATAAACTGAACATTCCGGTATCCCGTTTGTCTAAGGATAATATCGAAGAGGAACTTCGTAATTATGGTGTGAATGATGCGTTGATAAAGGAATTCCTCGATGCATTGAATAACTGTGAGTTTGCCCGCTTTGCTCCGGGTGATGATAACCAGGCTATGGATAAGGTATATTCAGCTTCTTTGGAAGTTATCAGTAAAATGGAAAACTCGATAAAACATTAATCAGGAGGAAATGGTAATGAATAAAATATTGTTTTTTACTCTTAGTCTAGTGATGGCAATTACTGCCTATGGGCAGAATTCTGCATCTGTAGATACATTACAGACTGCTAGTGACTCTACATCCGTCGGTTCACATGCGGAATTCTCTGCTGCAAGGCAAGAAAGCAATGTGACAAAGGCTGAAGGTGACAGCGCTTATATACGGAATGATTATGCTTCTGCCATTCAAATATATGAGAATCTGTTAAAGAAGGGAGAGGCTGCAGAGGTCTATTATAATCTTGGCAACAGTTATTATAAGGCAGATGATATAGCAAGAGCTATATTGAATTATGAGCGTGCCTTGTTGTTGGAACCTGGTAATGCTGATATTCGTGCAAATTTGGAGATAGCACGTTCTAAGACAATCGATAAGGTAATCCCAGTTCCTGAGGTTTTCTTTGTATCTTGGACTAAATCGTTGATTAATTGTCTTAGCGTAGACGCATGGGCTAAGTTGGGGATTGTGTTCTTTGTACTATTACTCGTTTCGTTCTATCTCTTTTTCTTTTCAAAACAGATTACGGGAAAGAAAGTGGGATTTATTGCAGGAATAGTATTCCTGGTTCTTGTTATATTGAGTAATGTGTTTGCTGCTCAGCAAAAAGGCGAACTGATGGAACGTAACGAAGCTATAGTGTTGGCACCTAGTGTCACAGTGCGTAGTACTCCCAGTGAAAGTGGTACAAGTCTGTTCATTCTTCATGAGGGACGTAAAGTTGAGATAAAAGACAACTCTATGCGTGAATGGAAAGAAATTCGTTTGGAAGATGGTAAAGTAGGGTGGGTTCCAGCTTCTGCCATAGAAGGTATTTAAATTTTCCCTGTATTCTAAAAACAGCTCGTATAAACCCGATAATTCTGCTTTATACGAGCTGTTTCTGTCTATTTTTAGGAGCTTTTTCTCTGTACTTATAATTCTGCATACTTGAAAATGATTATTTTTTGGAGAGGCAATATTCTTTTTGAAAAAAGATAAAGAAATAGTTTGTTTTATCCTTTTTTTTCCTTAAGTTTATAGCGTGATAATAAAAAGTACAGAGTATTAACCATTAAATTTATGAATATGAGAACAATAACATTTAATGAATTACGTAAGATTAAAGACTCATTGCCTAGTGGTAGTATGCATAGAATAGCCGATGAACTTGGACTGAATGTTGACACTGTAAGAAATTTTTTCGGTGGACACAATTTTAAGGAGGGGAAAAGTGTTGGGATTCACTTGGAACCTGGACCAGATGGTGGATTGGTTATGATTGATGATACTACTGTTTTAGAGCGAGCTTTAAAAATTTTAGATGAAATGGCAGGTAAGACTGAAGAAGCTGTTCGAGCTTAAGAAGAGAAAGTTAGATAGAATCCCAATTGCTGACAACAATTGGGATTTCTTGTTTGTTTTAATCTCAAAATCAATGATATATGGAAGATAAATTAGTTACTTTGGCAATCTTAACGTACGCGAAAGCTCAAATATTGAAAAATGTTCTTGAAAATGAAGGTATTGAGACTTATATTCACAATGTAAACCAGATACAACCGGTTGTTTCTTCTGGCGTACGTGTACGTATTAAGGAGAGTGACTTACCTCATGCTCTGAAAATTACTGAAAGCTCTGCGTGGTTATCTGAAGAGGTAGTGGGGGGGAAGTCACCTAAACTGGAGAAGGTTAGTAATAAAGTGCTGATTCCAGTGGATTTTTCCAATTATTCTTTGAAGGCTTGCGAGTTCGGTTTCAATTTCGCTCAGAATATAGGTGCAGAAGTTGTTTTGCTACATGTTTATTTTACTCCTATATATGCAACTTCTTTGCCATACGGAGACGTATTTAACTATCAGCTAAGTGATGAGGAGAATGTAAGGAGTATCTTACAAAAAGTTCATGCTGATTTGAATGCATTATCTGATAAAGTAAAAGAGAAGGTAGCTTCCGGCGAGTTTCCAGATATTAAATATACTTGTGTTTTGCGTGAAGGTATTCCTGAAGAAGAGGTACTCCGCTATACCAAGGAATATCGGCCACGCATTATCATAATGGGAACTCGTGGTAAAAGTCAGAAGGATATTGATTTGATCGGCAGTGTAACGGCTGAAGTGATTGAACGTAGCCGTGTACCGGTATTGGCCATTCCTGAAAATACTCCATTCAAGCAATTTTCTGAAGCTAAGCGTATTGCATTCATTACTAATTTTGATCAACGTGATTTAATAGCTTTTGATTCGCTAATAAATAATCTGAAATCATTTAAGTTTTCAGTGTCTCTGATACATCTTTCAGATGTTCAGAATACATGGAATGAAATAAAACTGGCTGGTATTAAGGAATATTTTCAAAAACAATATCCACAATTGGAAATATACTATGATGTGGTAAAGAACGATAATCTGCTTAGTAGTTTAGACAGTTATATCAAAAGTAATCATATTGATATTATAACATTAACTTCTTATAAAAGAAATATATTTTCGCGCTTATTTAACCCTGGCATTGCCAGAAAGATGATTTTCCATTCTGATACACCATTGTTGGTAATTTACGGAAGACCGAATTAGGTGTTGAATATAGGTATATATGGTTTCTATCCAATATCAGCATTATGTTTAATATGGCGCTGGAATAATTTAATCTAATTTTAATTTCTTCTCTCCCTCACTTAAGAAATAACATTCTTTACTTAATGATATAACAATAATAAAAGCCTAATTAATAATTTAATTAGGCTTTTATTATTATGAAAGTATTACATCAACTTTTCAATTTCTTCGAATTCAGGGCCCATTTGCAAATTATAATACACTCTATATAGACCATTTAACCACAAATCTTTTTGATCAGGTTTCAGTTCTCTTGCCTTTTCATAATAAGGTTTTGCCTTTTCATAGAAAGTCTTCAGAGTAGCCTGGTCTTCTTTATACTTCGGATCATTAATATCTGTAGTTGCTTTTTCTGAGAAATCTTGTGCTTGTAAGCAGTAAATCAAGCCTAAATTAGAGTATGCTTCTGCATAATTAGGATCTACTTCTATAGTTTTTTTATAGAATTCAATAGCTTTATCATAGTCCTTCATATTGTGATAAAGGTAGCCTTTTACATACAAATAGAATGTATTGTTAGGATCTTTAGCCAACATATCATCAGCAAACTGCATAGCTTCGTCATATTTGTTGTTATTGCTATAATAATCAATCAAGTGACCGAAGAAGAATGAATGTTCAGGATATTTCTGGATACCTTCTTTTAAAGAAGCAATCCATTTAACAGTATCACCTTCAGCTTTCAATGCAGTAGAGATAAATTCCATTGCGTATTTCCCAACTTCTTTATCATCTTGCGCATAAGGAGCATACTTCAAAATACTAGGATAATCTTCCATCTTAGCAGCTGCTAAACTTGCATAATATGCTATTTGGGGTAATACAGTATCTGTTTGTAATAGATTTTCCTTTTCAAACATCGGGTTGATAGCAATATCAATGTATGTTGCAAAGAAATCTAATGCTTTTTTATTGTCTTCATTGGCTGCATCGCCTTCTTTCTGTGAGGCCAAATTAAAGAATTGGATACCGCCATTGATCAGATTACCGCGTTCTGCTAAAATTGTAGCAGAATTAGATTTTCTATATTTATTCTTGATTTTGCCCTTTTCATTGGGAATTTGTGCCAATTCGTCACATTTGAAGTAGAATTTACACATGTTCAATGCGCTATTATATACCTGAAGAGTGTCATAAGGTTTTCTCAGATAGGCATTTTCCATTTCTTTCTCACTTCTTTTTCTTTGGATAAGACCTGCTACATCCCACGTTTCGGCATTGTCCTTTGTTTCGGGATTGGTTAAAGCCTGATTTATCAGTTCCTCTGCTTTGGCAAAGTCAGGATTTACTCCGTTAGCAATACTTTTAGCCTCTTTTACGTTCTTTTCTTGGGCGAAAGTAAAGCTTGCGACAAGTAGTAAAACCATTGAAAATAATACTCTTTTCATGATTGTAGAAAATTTAAATTAATATTATGTCTATTCTTCATTTTCATTGTTTACCTCGTTCTGAGGGCTTTCAAGGGTATTTTCTTCCCCCTCCTCTATAAGTTCCTCTTCATTTTCTGAAGTGACTTTACATACAGAGCCGATTTCGTCATTACGTTTCTCAAGGTTGATTAGACGCACACCTTGTGTAGCACGTCCCATGATACGAACATCGGCGACTTTCAGACGGATGGTAATACCGGATTTATTAATAATCATCAAGTCATTTTCATCTGTAACAGACTTGATAGTTACTAATTTACCCGTTTTATCGGTGATATTCATTGTTTTCACACCTTTACCTCCACGATTGGTCTTGCGATAATCTTCAATATCCGAACGTTTGCCATATCCTTGTTCCGATACAACCATAATTGTTTCCGCTTCAGGATCTTTGATGCATATCATACCTACTACTTCGTCTTGACCGTCTTCATCCAATGTCATACCACGTACACCGGTGGCAGTACGTCCCATAACGCGCACAGCACTTTCATGGAAACGAATGGCACGTCCGTTACGGTTGGCAATGATGATTTCATTGTCGCCGTTTGTCATACGCACTTCGATTACACGGTCGTCTTCACGGATAGTGATAGCATTTACACCATTTTGGCGAGGACGTGAATACTGCTCAAGCAATGTTTTCTTAATGACACCATTCTTAGTACAGAACAATACATAATGGCTGTTGATAAATTCTTGGTCGTTCAGGTTCTTCACGCGCAAATAGGCGTTTACAGCATCGTCAGAGTCGATATTCAACAAATTCTGGATGGCACGACCTTTCGAATTCTTAGTACCTTCGGGGATTTCGTATACCTTCAGCCAGTAACACTTACCTTTCTGTGTAAAGAACATCATGGTATTATGCATGGTTGCAGGATAAATATGCTCTACAAAGTCTGCATCGCGGGTTTCGGTACCTTTGGAGCCTACCCCACCACGGTTTTGCGCACGGAATTCGCTCAGCGGTGTGCGTTTGATGTATCCCATGTGCGAGATGGTGATAATCATTTCATCATCTGCATAGAAGTCTTCCGGATTGAATTCTTCTGATGAATAGACAATTTCCGAGCGACGTTCGTCACCATACTTCTCTTTTACTTCAATCAGTTCATCTTTAATGACTTTGCGGCAGAGTTCGTCATTGACAAGGATTTCTTCCAAATAAGCAATCTGCTTCTGAATTTCCTCATATTCGGCGTGCAGCTGGTCTTGCATCAATCCTGTGAGCTGACGCAAACGCATTTCAACAATGGCACGTGACTGAATTTCACTGAGTTGGAATCGCTCCATCAAACCTGATATAGCATCATTCGGGGTTTTAGCAGCACGGATAATCTTGATTACTTCGTCGATATTATCAGATGCAATGATTAATCCTTCCAGAATATGTGCACGTTCTTTGGCCTTGCGCAAATCATACTGAGTACGGCGGATGACTACGTCGTGTCTGTGCTCAACGAAGTGTTTTATCAAATCTTTCAGATTCAACAGACGTGGACGGCCATGTACCAATGCAACATTGTTCACACCAAAAGATGTCTGCAGCATTGTCATCTTGTAGAGCTTGTTGAGTACAATGCTGGCATTTGCATCACGTTTTACATCAATAACGATACGCATACCTTCACGGTCGGATTCGTCATTAGCATTGGCAATACCTTCAATTTTCTTTTCGTTGGCCAGATCGGCTATATTCTTAATCAATTCAGCTTTGTTGACACCATAGGGAATTTCTGTCACAACGATTTTATCGTGCGTCGAACCAGTCTCAATTTCGGCTCTAGCACGCATTATGACACGTCCGCGTCCCGTGAGATAGGCTTCGCGAACACCGCTCATACCGTATATATAGCCTCCGGTCGGGAAATCAGGAGCTTTGACATACGTCATCAGCTCTTCTATATCGATGTCATTGTTTTCAATGTATGCAATACAAGCGTCAATAACCTCAGATAGATTATGGGTCGGCATATTGGTAGCCATACCTACGGCAATACCAGATGCACCATTTACCAAAAGATTCGGAATACGGGCCGGCATGACGGTAGGCTCTTGCAAAGAGTCATCGAAATTGTTCTGCATGTCAACAGTCTCTTTCTCAAGGTCTGTCATCATGTCTTCACCAATTTTTCGCAAACGACACTCTGTATAACGCATGGCAGCAGCACTGTCACCGTCTACTGAACCGTAGTTACCTTGTCCATCTACCAACATGTAACGCATTGCCCAAGGCTGAGCCATACGTACAAGAGCTCCGTAAACGGACGAGTCGCCATGAGGGTGATATTTACCTAATACTTCACCTACAACTCTGGCTGATTTTTTATAAGGTTTGTCGGAGGTATTTCCTAATCCCATCATTCCGAAAAGAATTCTTCGGTGAACGGGTTTAAAACCATCTCTAACATCCGGAAGGGCACGTGAAACAATGACCGACATGGAGTAGTCAATGTACGATGACTTCATTTCCTCCTCGATGTTAATCTTTATAATTCTGTCTTGTTCAAGCATTTAAAAAGATTATTAATTATACATTTTCGGGTTCGTGAAAAACCACGCTAAAGTACTGCTTTTTTACGATATACAAAAGTTTTCCTCCATAAACTTTGTTGCCTGCAACATAAATATGGAAGTACTCCCTCCCTTCCTCACCAAATTGCTATTAATATATAAGGTATAAAGTGGAAAAACAGATTTGAAATTTATGGCACGGGATTTGTATACTATTAAATCAGTTAAATATGATACGCTGAATTAATAAATGCGTATCTTTGTCGTGGATAACCTTTTTAATTGAGGAGAATTATAAAATATGAACAATCAATTTTCACAAAGAGTTTCAGACATAATTACTTATAGCAAGGAAGAAGCCAATCGATTGAGAAATCGCTATATTGGTCCGGAACACCTTCTGCTCGGCATGCTGCGTGATGGCGGAGGAAAAGCTATTGAAATATTGTTGAAACTTGATATAGATTTAAAACGAGTAAAAAGTCGTCTGGAGGGTTTCCTAAAGGATGCCGAGGACGATACTCTCTTGCCGGACGCTGAAGTGCCCTTGTCCCCGATGACGGCTAAGATATTGAAGATGTGTATGCTTGAAGCGCGTTTGCTGAAAAGTGCAACTGCCGATACGGAACATGTATTGCTGGCTATCTTGAAAGATGGCGACAATCTTGCTGCAACTGTTTTGGAAGAACACCGGGTGGATTATCAGGCTGTATTTGAACAGCTTTCGATGAAATCGACCAATCCGAATGCGGGAATGGGATTCACCGAGGATGATGAAGAGGATGAAGAAGATATGAATATGTCCCGCTCCTCCCGTACTGGGGGAGCTGGTTCGGCTTCGGCTGCACAGGCTGCATCCAGAAAGCCGTCCAATGATACTCCTGTGCTGGACAATTTCGGCGTAGACATGACGCGGGCTGCCGAAGAAGGCAAGCTGGACCCGGTTGTGGGTCGCGAACGCGAGATTGAACGTCTGGCGCAAATCTTGAGCCGCCGTAAGAAGAACAATCCGGTGCTTATCGGTGAACCTGGAGTCGGAAAATCTGCCATCGTAGAGGGTTTGGCATTGCGTATTGTGCAAAAGAAAGTTTCGCGCATTTTGTTTGAAAAGCGCGTGGTGATGCTTGATATGGCCTCTGTGGTGGCGGGAACAAAATACCGTGGTCATCTTGAGGAACGTATCCGCTCTATCATCAACGAGTTGCAGAAAAATCCGAATGTCATCCTTTTCATCGATGAAATCCATACGATTGTAGGTGCCGGTGCTGCTGCCGGTTCCATGGATGCTGCCAATATGCTGAAACCAGCTTTAGCGCGTGGTGAAATACAGTGTATTGGAGCTACCACTCTCGATGAATACAGAAAGAATATCGAGAAAGACGGTGCTTTGGAACGTCGTTTCCAAAAGGTGATTGTAGAGCCTACCACAGCTGAAGAAACGCTTCAGATATTGAAGAATATCAAGGAGAAGTATGAAGACCATCATAACGTGAGCTACACGGATGAAGCCTTGGAAGCATGTGTCAAGTTGTCAGCACGCTATATAACCGACCGCAACTTCCCGGATAAAGCTATTGATGCTTTGGACGAGGCGGGTTCGCGTGTGCATTTGACGAATATTAATGTTCCGAAAGAAATTGAGGAACAGGAAAAGCTGATTGAAGAGGCACGTAGCCTGAAGGCTGAAGCTGTAAAGTCACAGAATTTTGAGCTGGCTGCCAGCTACCGCGACCGTGAGAAGGAACTTTCTGTCCGCTTGGAGGAGATGAAGGTTGAGTGGGAAGCCCGTTTGAAGGATGACCGCCAAACGGTAGGTGAAGAGGAAATAGCCAATGTTATTTCAATGATGTCCGGTGTACCCGTACAGCGCATGGCGCAGGCAGAAGGACTTAAACTGGCCGGAATGAAGGAAGAACTACAGGCGAAGGTGATAGCTCAAGATGCTGCGATAGAGAAACTTACCAAAGCAATCTTGCGTAGCCGTGTAGGGTTGAAAGACCCGAACCATCCCATCGGAACTTTTATGTTCCTTGGCCCTACTGGTGTGGGTAAGACGCATTTGGCAAAGCAATTGGCAAAATATATGTTTGGCTCTGCCGATGCCTTGATACGTATCGATATGAGCGAGTATATGGAGAAATACACCGTATCTCGTATGATTGGTGCCGCTCCGGGATATGTGGGCTATGAGGAAGGCGGCCAGTTGACTGAAAAGGTGCGTCGCAAGCCGTATTCCATTGTCTTGCTGGATGAGATTGAGAAAGCCCATCCGGACGTGTTCAACATCTTGCTCCAGGTACTGGATGAAGGTCGTTTGACTGACAATTATGGCAGAACCATCGATTTCAAGAATACGGTTATCATTATGACCTCCAATATCGGTACGCGGCAGTTGAAGGAGTTTGGCCGTGGCGTAGGTTTTGCGGCGCAAAACCGCACGGATGACAATGAACATTCGCGCAGTGTGATACAAAAGGCTCTGAACAAGACTTTTGCTCCCGAATTTTTGAATCGTTTGGATGAAATCATTACTTTCGACCAGCTCTCCTTGGAGGCTATCACAAAGATTGTGGACATTGAGCTGAAAGGCTTGTACGAACGGGTTGAAGCAATTGGTTACAAGCTGGTTGTGGAGGATGATGCAAAGACATTCCTTGCTTCGAAAGGGTACGATGTACAGTTTGGTGCGCGCCCATTGAAGCGTGCCATTCAGAACCACTTGGAGGATGGACTTTCCGAGCTGATAGTGGCGGCAGAGTTACAGCCGGGTGATACGGTAAATGTATCAGTAGACAAAGAAAAAGATGAGCTGAGCATCAAGAAGGCATAAGCAGTTCTTTATAAAAACCGTCAAAATGTCAGTCCTTATGGGCTGGCATTTTTTTTGTGCTATATCTGCCGGAATAATTAAAAATATAAATCTAAAAAATATAAATGTAGTATGCAAAAAGGTAATATTGGGGTAACTACTGAGAATATCTTCCCCGTCATTAAAAAGTTCTTGTATAGTGATCATGAAATTTTTCTCCGTGAGTTGGTTTCTAACGCGGTTGATGCTACACAGAAGCTGAAAACACTCTCCTCTATCGGTGAGTTCAAGGGTGAAGTTGGCGATTTAACCGTACATGTCTCGCTGGGAAAAGATACCATTACGGTGTCCGACCATGGTATAGGTCTTACGGCTGAAGAAATAGACAAGTATATTAACCAGATAGCTTTCTCTGGCGCCAATGACTTCCTTGAGAAATATAAAAACGATGCCAACGCCATCATCGGCCATTTTGGATTGGGTTTCTATTCGGCTTTTATGGTTGCCAAGAAAGTCGAAATCATCACTAAATCCTATCGGGAAGGCGCCCAGGCTGTAAAGTGGACATGCGATGGCAGTCCGGAGTTTACGATTGAAGACACTGATAAGGCAGAACGTGGTACGGATATCGTTCTTTACATAGACGATGACTGCAAGGAATTCCTTGAAGAAGCGCGCATTTCCTCTTTGTTGAAGAAGTATTGCAGCTTCCTCCCTATCCCGGTTGCATTCGGCAAGAAGAAAGAATGGAAAGACGGCAAGCAGGTTGAAACTGCCGAGGATAATATCATCAATGATTCCAACCCGTTGTGGACGCTGAAACCCAGCGAATTGAAAGATGAAGATTATAAGAAGTTCTACCGTGACCTTTATCCTATGTCCGACGAACCTTTATTCTGGATTCATCTGAATGTGGATTATCCGTTCCACCTTACCGGTATTCTGTACTTCCCCAAAGTGAAGAGCAACATCGAGTTGAACAAGAATAAGATTCAGCTCTATTGCAACCAGGTATATGTGACGGATTCGGTGGAAGGTATTGTTCCCGACTTCTTGACCCTGCTGCATGGTGTGCTCGATTCACCGGACATTCCATTGAACGTTTCCCGTTCTTATTTGCAGAGCGATGCCAACGTGAAGAAGATTTCTACATATATCACGAAGAAGGTGTCAGACCGTTTGCAGTCTATCTTCAAGAATGACCGTAAACAGTTTGAGGAAAAGTGGAATGACTTGAAAATCTTCATCAACTACGGAATGCTTACGCAGGAAGATTTCTATGATAGAGCCAAGGATTTTGCCCTTTTCACCGATACAGACAGCAAATATTATACTTTCGAAGAGTATAAGACGTTGATTAAAGATAACCAGACGGATAAGGATGGAAATCTGATTTATCTGTATGCCAACAATAAAGATGAACAATACAGCTACATAGAGGCCGCTACGAATAAAGGATACAATGTGCTGTTGATGGATGGACAGCTGGACATTGCGGTGGTGAGCATGTTGGAACAGAAGTTCGAAAAGGTTCGCTTCACTCGTGTAGACAGCGATATTATTGATAATCTGATTGTCAAGGAAGACAAGAAGAACGAAGCGTTGGAAGCCGGCAAGCAGGAAGTTCTTTCTTCCATCTTCAAGAGCCAGTTGCCCAAGATGGATAAGACGGAGTTCAACATCACGGCGCAGGCTTTGGGCGAAAATGCCACTCCTATCATGATAACTCAGAGCGAGTACATGCGCCGTATGAAGGAAATGGCGAATATCCAGGCTGGAATGAGCTTCTATGGCGAAATGCCGGATATGTTTAACCTGGTATTGAATTCAGACCATAAGCTGGTAAAAGAAGTTCTGGCAGATGAAGATAAGGAATGTGCTGCTGTCGTTGCTCCGGTTCAGGCAGAGATGGATGAAGTGAACAAGCAGCGTACTGACCTGAAAAAGAAGCAGGAAGGCAAGAAAGATGAGGATATACCGACTGCCGAAAAGGATAAAGTGAATGAGCTGGATAAGAAGTGGGACGAACTGAAAACACAGAAAGAAGGCATCTTCGCCGATTATGCTGCCAAGAATAAGGTTGTCCGTCAACTGATAGATTTGGCACTGCTGCAGAATGGTATGTTGAAAGGTGAAGCTTTGAACAACTTTGTCAAGAGAAGCATTGACCTGATAAAATAAGCCCCTTTAAATTTGCATTTAATATATGCAAGGGTATTGTGATTCTTCGGAGTCGCAATACCCTTTTTTTATTCATTTTCACCAATTAGGGTGTGATTTTCTTCGTTGAATACGGCATTTTTAGAAACTATTGTTTATATTTGGGGCAATGAACATTTATCTTACTCGGAATAGCATAGTTATGAAAAGAGTTTTATTGTTTTTTTCGTTTCTTCTATGTGGCTTTATTTTACAAGCTCAGAAAGTGGGGCTTGTACTGAGTGGCGGTGGAGCAAAAGGCATGACTCATATAGGCATTATCCGGGCTTTGGAAGAGAATAATATCCCCATTGATTATATAACCGGAACCTCTATGGGAGCTATCATCGGTTCTCTGTATGCTATGGGGTATTCCCCAGACGATATGGAGGCGCTGTTGCGCTCTCCCGACTTTAAGCGTTGGTATTCGGGCAAAGTGGAGCCTAAATACGAGTATTATTTTAAGAAGAATCGTCCTTCACCGGAATTTTTTAATATCCGTTTTGCTTTTAGGGACTCGCTGCATATAAAGCCCCAGATACTTCCCACAAGCATGGTCAACCCCATACAGATGAACCTGGTATTTGTGGAATTGTTTGCACGTGCTACGGCTGCATGTGGCGGTAATTTCAACAAACTGTTTGTTCCTTTTCGCTGTATAGCATCCGATGTGTACAATAAAAAGCCATTGGTATTGAGTAAAGGGGATTTGGGAGATGCGGTACGTGCTTCCATGAGCTTTCCATTTGTCTTCAAACCGATAGAAATAGACAGTACGCTTGCTTATGATGGCGGCATTTACAATAATTTCCCTACGGATGTGATGCGGGAGGATTTTCATCCGGATGTCATCATTGGCAGTGTGGTGGCGGCAAATCCCGGTAAGCCGAAGGAGAATGACCTGATGAGCCAATTGGAGAATATGATTATGCAGAAGACCGATTATTCCATTCCGGACTCATTGGGCATAGTCATGACCTTCAAGTACGATGATGTCAACCTGCTGGATTTTGACCGTCTGCAGGAATTGCACGATATAGGCTACAACCGTACTCTTAATATGATGGATTCCATCAAAAGCCGTGTTCACCGTAGGGTGAATGCTGATAATGTGCGTTTGAGGCGCCTTGTCTTCCGGAGTAACCTGCCTCAATTCCGTTTTCGGGATATTATTATTGAAGGGGCGAATGCCCAACAGCAAGCCTACATCAAAAAAGAGTTCCATGATGAAGAGCATGAAGTCTTTACTTATGAAGACTTGAAGCGCGGGTATTTTCGTTTGCTGGCAGATAATATGATTTCGGAAATAGTTCCTCATGCTGTGTATGATTCGGAATCCGATTTGTATGAGCTGCATTTGAAGGTGAAGATGGAGGATAATTTTTCCGTGCGTCTGGGGGGCAGTGTCTCTACCACGAGCTCAAATCAAATCTATTTGGGAATAGGATATCAGAACTTGAATTATTATTCCAAGGAAATCACTTTTGACGGTCAGTTGGGTAAGATTTATAATAATGCCCAGTTGATGGGTAAGATTGATTTGCCTACCCACATATCTACGTCCTTTCGTTTTATTGCTTCAATCAGTACCTTCGATTACTACAAGAAGGACAAGCTGTTTTCCAGGAATGACAAACCTTCATTCAATTCAAAGGACGAACGTTTTGTGAAGTTGATGGTTGCCTTGCCGTTTTTGGCCAATAAGCGTGCGGAGTTCAGTCTGGGATATGGCCAACTGGAAGATAACTACTTTCAATCCAGCGTAATAGATTTCGATAAGGACCGTTCGGACAGAAGTACCTACAAACTTTTGGGAGGTTCCATCGGTTTCTATGGGAGTACCCTGAATACGCGGCAATACGCGACAAAAGGCTATCTGGAGAAACTGATAGCCCAGGTATTTACCGGGAGGGAAAGATTTGAACCGGGGAATCCGCAAGAAGGGTACAGTCCTTCTCCGCAAGAACGGCAATCATGGTTGCAAATTTCTTATATGAAAGAGGCATATCACACAATGGGGCCGAAGTTCACCCTGGGATGGATGGCAGAAGCACTGTATTCGTCGAAAAATTTCTCTGAGAATTATACGGCAACCATGATGCAGGCAGGAGAATTTGCACCGACTCCGCATAGTAAACTGATGTACAATGAAGCTTTTCGTGCCAACCAGTATGTGGCTGCCGGTATCAAACCCATATATGTTTTGAACGACATGTTCCAGTTCCGGACAGAATTTTATGGCTTTACACCGATTTTTCCGATAAAAAAGAATGCATTGAATAAAGCATATTATGGAAAAGCATTCTCCCGCTTTGAGTATATGGGAGAAGTTTCTGTTATTTGTCATTTGCCCTTCGGAGCCATCTCTGCTTATGTAAATCATTATAGCTCACCGAGAAGGGAGTGGAATGTGGGGATGACCATCGGCTGGCAGTTGTTTAATTATCGCTTTGTCGAATAAATTTCTTCAAAAAAAGTTTGTATATCGTTTGCTAATTCGGAAAAAGTACGTATCTTTGCACCCGTTAAACAAAGAGGCCGCGTAGCTCAACTGAATAGAGTAGCTGACTACGGATCAGCCGGTTACAGG
>OGRH01001203.1_pt1 | contig 17326 bp, 15 predicted proteins | sample 1553461 | NCBI WGS metagenome assembly OGRH01 (sample SAMEA2580092, study PRJEB22360) | human gut metagenome | biome: human gut; feature: human-associated habitat; material: faeces | place: Denmark | collected 2008/2010
GAAACGCAGCCGGGCGTGTCGGACGTGCCGGGATAAATATGGGCAAGGCGGCATGGAACCATACCGCCGGACGCCTTCTCAAACGGAAATAATCTATAAAATCAGACAGAAATGGAATTCAAGTCACTCAAGAACATCGAAACATCGTTCAGGCAGATACGCCTGTTCGGTATCGTCTTCCTCGCCCTTTGTACCGTGATAACGGTCTGGAGCGTGTGGAGTTCCTACCGCTTTGCGGAGCGGCAGAGGGAAAAAATCTACGTGCTGGACAACGGCAAGTCGCTGATGCTGGCACTCTCGCAGGACCTTTCGCAGAACCGTCCGGCAGAGGCACGGGAACACGTGAGCCGCTTTCACGAGCTTTTCTTCACGCACTCACCCGAAAAGAGCGCGATTGAACACAACGTGAAACGTGCCCTGCTGCTGGCGGACAAGAGCGTGTACCACTACTATTCGGACTTTGCCGAGAAGGGGTACTACAACCGCATCATCGCAGGAAACATCAACCAGGTGCTGAAGGTGGACAGCGTGGTGTGCGACTTCGACAGCTATCCCTACCGTGCCGTGACCTATGCCACGCAGAAGATCATCCGGCAGAGCAACGTCACCGAGCGCAGCCTCGTGACCACGTGCCGGCTGCTCAACTCGTCCCGTTCGGACGACAATCCGAACGGGTTCACCATCGAGGGGTTCACCATTATCGAAAACAAGGATTTACAAACCATCAAACGGTAACAGGGCATGAAAAGAAAAAGTATCAGAAAATCAGCGTGGGGCGCATATTGGAAACTCCACGACAAGAAGAAAATGTGGGTGGCAAGGCTCAAAGGCTATCTGGACGGCTTGCCACCGAAGACACGCAGGCGCATCGTGCTGGCCATGTTTGCCATTTTCGCCACGCTTGCCCTCCATACCTTCGGCAAAGCCGTCCATGACATCGGCAGGAATGACGGCGGACGGATGAGGATAGACCATGCCGGGCAGGTGGAGCTGTCCGTGAAGCCTGACAAGAACAATAGTTTTACACCTTATTATAATATGTATGGAACAGACAAAGAACGAAACAAGGATTGAGGGCAATACCGGAAACACGGCTATGCCCGATAACAAGGGAAAACCGAAAAAAGAGCGCAAACCGCTGACCGAAGCACAGAGGCTGCAACGTCAGAAAAAGATCGTACTGCCCGTCATGGTGCTGGTGTTCATCGGGGCGATGTGGCTGATATTCGCCCCGTCCTCCGAGACGGAGCAGGAACCGGGAACGGGAGGTTACAACACCGAGATGCCGGATGCGGACAAGGCAGACCGCCAGATAATCGACGACAAACTGAAAGCCTACGAGCAGGCGGCGGGATTCCTGCGCGTGGTAGGCGGCAGGAATCCGCTCGACAACAGCGCCGTGCACCCGGAATCGTACGCCGTCGTCGAGCGGATGGCCGCCGACGCGGGCGTGACGGTCGAACGCCTGCTGGCCGACAAACAGCTGCGCAGCGGTCTCAAGGCCGAACGATACGTGAGCGGAGAAACGGGGCTGCCGACCGTGACGGACATACTCGAGGCGCTCGACAAACGGGGGCTTGACCCGCGCGAGCAGTTGCAGGTCTTCGCATTCGACCCCAACGTGCACACGATCGGCGACCTGCGCGAGGGAATGCTCCTGCCGGGCATCGTCACCAACATCACGGCCTTCGGGGCCTTCGTCGACATCGGCGTCAAACAGGACGGGCTGGTGCACATCTCGCAGCTGGCCGACCGCTACGTGGCTTCGCCGGCCGACGTGGTGCATCTGGGACAGCACGTCGAGGTGCGGGTGACGGGCGTGGATGCCGTTCGCGGACGCATTGCGCTCTCGATGCGCCGCGAAGCATAAAAGACCGGATCAAGCGAGGCCCTGCAACGGCCATCCTGGTCGAAAAATGGCCTTTTAAGGTCGAATATTGTCCGCCCGGTCCGTAAAACATCGCTACCTTTGGGTATTCAAACCATTAACCCATTTGTCCGATGAGAAAAAACAACCTGTTCATTACCTCGTCGTGCCTGCTGGGGGCACTGGCCTCGTGCTACGGGGCCTTCGGAAAGAACCCGCGGCCATCGGCAAATGGCATCTGGGGTGGGATTGGACACACAAGGAAGGCAAGGCGAAAACCGTCGACAACATCGGCTTCACGAAACGTGTGGCCAACGGTCCCACCGATCGGGGATTCGACTATTTCTACGGGCTGACCTCGCCGTCCGGACCTCCGTACCTCTACATGGTCAACGACATGGCGGAGAAACAGCCGAACACGAGATTCGAAGAATCCGGCGGCGGACTGTATAAAATCAAGGGCGGCATCGGCCACAGCGACTGGAGCGCCGACGGCATGCAGCCCCACCTGGCGGACAAGATGCTCGAATACCTCGACGAAAACAAGGATTCCGACAAGCCGTTCTTCCTCTACATGGCGCTGACGGCTCCCCACATCCCGCTTTTCCCGAGCAAGGAGTTCAAGGGCAAATCCAAGATCGGCGACTACGGCGACCTGGTGATGATGATAGACGACATCGTCGGCAGGGTCAATCGAAAGCTGAAGGAGATCGGCAAATACGACAACACGATCGTCATGTTCGCCGCCGACAACGGCTGCGCCGGTTACATCAACATGGACAGGATAAACAGGAAAGGGCACTATCCGTCCTATATTTACCGGGGCTACAAGTCGCACGGCTGGGAAGGCGGCCACCGCATTCCCTTCATCCTGTCGTGGGGCGACCGGTACGGACACGTGACCGATAATTCGCTCGTCTCGCTGACCGATCTGTACGCCACGTTCGCCGACATGCTCGGCTACCGGATAGCCGACGACGAGGCCGAAGACAGTTTCAGCTTCTGGCCGATACTCGACGGCTCGGGCAACGCCGCCCGGACCGACCTGATCGCCACGTCGGGAGCCGGCTATTTCACCTACCGGACACCGCAGTACAAGCTGATATTCAACGCGGGAAACGGTTCCGGCGAAGAGTACAGGATCGACGGACAGCCCCCGCTGCAATTCTACGACATGGTCAACGATCCCGAAGAGAAGGTCAACCAGATAAACAATCCGGAATACGCGGGCCGGATCAGGGAGATGGCCGCCCGGGTGAAGAAGTACATCGAGGACGGCCGATCGACGCCCGGAGCCAAAGCGGCCAACGACGGCGGCAATTCCTGGAAACAGATCACCGACATAATGAGCGGCCTGTACGCCGGGAACAGGTAAGGGCGAAACTGCGTCGAAGGATGCCGGAACCGCCGTCCGGCTCCGATCAAAAAACCTCCGCATTCCGGAATCGGAATACGGAGGTTTTCAATTGGCGGCAACGGGCTGGCGCGGGACATGCTCGAAGATACCGACGAGCAGGCTGACGCCTTGTTATTGCTGAATTACAAGCGATAACGAAACAACCGAGGCTGATAAGGGCCCTGACAAAGAAAAAGTCCTCGGAAGTTATTAGCTTCCAAGGACTTTCACATCAAAGTTGAGGTCTGAAGCGGAACTCATATATTGAACCTACATAAACTACCCTGAACCAAATACAATTCAATCAACTAATTACCAATAATTTATATAATACATAAATTTAACTAAGTTCAAGTAAGTTCAATTTACAGGGTGCAAATAGGGTGCAAATAGTTGTTTTTAATCTAAATTAAGATTAGATTTGCACCATCTCAAAAATCCAAAGCTATGGCATCCTTCATCTATTCGGTCAGAACAACCCAAAAAGACGCAAATGCGGACGTTATGGTGCGCATCCGGTTCTCTGCCTATGTCGAGGGCAAGAAGGTCGATACTTACGCCCAAAGCGGCGTTAAAATCCCAAAGAAAGCATGGGATGATAAAAAGGCCGCAATCAAATCTGCATTTACCTCAACGGCCAACTCTGCAAACGAAGGTAAAACGCTCGACAACCTTCAAAATGATCTGAATGAAATCAAGGCATTCGTATTCCAACGTTACAATATGCTCGGCGAGGGAAGAATCTCAACCCAATGGTTGGAGGGCATTATTACCGAATATTGGGACATCCGACGGCAAATAGTAGAAGATGAACGACAGGTAAAAGAGGCATTAGCCAATAAAGAAACCTTCAACCACTACATAAGCAGATACATCAACGAAATAGAGAGCGGAGCACGTCTTACCAACAAGAATACCAAATACAAGACAGGAACCGTCAAAGCAGTAAAAGCGTCAATGGTTCAATTTGCAAACTACCAAAAAGCGACAAAATGCCAACTTGATTTTACCGACATCAACTTGGACTTTTACCGCAATTTCACCCATTGGCTGGCAGGGAAGGGATATACTACCAATTCAATAGGAAAGTGCGTGAAAGACCTTAAAAACATCCTTGCAAACGCACAGGAAGAAGGCTTACACGACAACGATGAGTACAAGGGACGGCGATTTAAAGTAACAGCGGAAGAAGCCGATAATGTCTACCTCACAGCAGAAGAACTCGACGCACTTGCCAAAGTCGATTTATCAACAAAAGCGCAAGGTTATTCAGATGCCCGTGACGTATTTTTAGCCGGATGCTGGCTGGCTCAACGAGTCAGCGACTACAATCACCTTTCACCAGAAAACATCGAAACACGCAAGGAAACCGCCCTTATTGGTGATAAAATCGTTGAAATGGAAAAGACCTATGTGGTCTTGATTCAAAAGAAAACAGGGAGCAGAGTTCGTATTCCGGTCAACAAACAACTTCAAACAATACTCACCAAATACCAAAACAAACTACCCTACATTTGGGAGCAAAAATTAAACCAGTACATCAAGGTTATCGCAGAAATGGCTGGCATTACACAGACCGTCGAGATCGCAACAACAAAAGGCGGCGAAAAGAGAACAGAATGGGTCCCCAAATGTAACTTAATCAAAAGTCACACAGCGCGACGAACCGGAGCAACGTTGATGTACCTTTCAGGTATGGATGTCTTCGACATTTGTAGAATAACCGGACATACCTCAATAAAAACTCTTCGCAAGTATATCAAAGCAGACGAACTGGATGTCGCAGAGAAAATGAGAAAGTATCAATATTTTGACTAAATTACATATGTGTACAAATTATAACAGAACATGCATTATGCAAGGAGATGCGCTTTTCGATAACCTTCTTACAAAACAAACTTATTCGCCTGCTGATATTAATTACGTTATAGGACACTTCATAACCGGGAAGAAACCACCTTTTATACTTCTTTATGCAATTTCTAGAGAGTTTGCAATAACCGAGCTGCACAAACTGATATGGACTAGCCACTCCCCTTTCGCTAATCCCTTCAAACAGTTAGATCAAGCCTCAAGCGCCCCTCAAGGAAAACTTGCCTATCTAGAATCTATCAAATTCAATTTATTCCAACAGGCAAAGGGTTTAACCGACTATTGGATTCGATCTTTCAAATTATGTTCTCTTGACGATCCTCAATTTATCCAATTTATTGCTAAAACACTTTATTTAGATGCATTACAATCAGACGAGGATGGTCGGACAGAGTTCCTCGAATTTTTATGCAGTTTTCACTATGAAGCATACACAATTAACCAAATACTTCAATATATCTGGAAAGAAGAGCGACAATTAGACTCCGATCAATTTCTATCGACTCAATTATCAGACCAAAAATTAATTAAAATTAAGCAGATTCTCATAGATTGTAAAGGGGCGAATTATAATAAAGACAAGCATTATCTAGAACCTACCTCAGATGAGAACTGGCTCTATATCTTCGGACGAAGTTCTCTAGACGAACCGAGCCCTCTAAAATGGTTGGGTTCAAACCAAGAACTTATGTCCACAATGCAGTTGATCTGCGGAAAAGGAAAAACTATCAAACCTATTATCAGAAAATTTTTTAATAAAACAGATTTACCACCAGCAGATAATAGGAGATTACCACAGCCTCTTGCAGATAAAATTAAACAAGTAATAGAGTCTTCAAAATAATTTACATACCTATCATTTTTTTTAAGTCCTCTGATTTAGAGGGCTTTTTTTGTATTTGCCATACCCTGCCATACCACCCTACATCCGGCATATTATTTTACGAATCAACAAATTACGCTCAAATTTGCATACTGCTTCAAGTGAAGTAGCGGGGATCATTACCCCTAATCAGGCAACCGGGCCCGGGAACCACAACAGCTCAATTAAATGGATAAAGATATTTTTTTATTTCAATTAACCGTAGAAGACTTTAAGAAACTCCTTTCAGAACAGAATCCGGCAACACCCGTCAGCCAACCAGTGAAACAAGAAAGAAATCTTGTTTACGGTTACGAGGGTCTTGCAAAGTTGTTAGGCGTATCCCGAAGCAGAGCTATTACAACCAAAAACAACGGCTCGATAGCCGGATGCTATTTCAAGGTAGGTCGCAAACTGGTTTTCGACGCAGACGCAATCATTGAAACCCTTAAAAAACAGACGCAGATATGAGTACATCCGAACAATTTGCGCTCACAGGGCAAGGACGCACCGAGCCGCAAACCCCGACAGACAGTCAAAGCGACACCTTTGGTTCTCCCTCATCGGCATCTTGTGCCGACACAAGCTCCGATACTACACAGGCGCGGGATCACCCGGAATATGTAGTATTAGGGTCCGATCTCATAAGCAACGAAATAAAGGAACTACCAATGCTATATGAAGGTCTGATCCCTGCAAACTGCATCTGGGCAATCATTGGAGCGTCTGACACCTGCAAAAGCATGCTCCTGCGTCAGCTTGGCTGTTGTATCGCCGGAGGTCAAGACTTCCTAGGTCGAGGCTATCTCGGGAAACATCAAAGCGTTGTGATTGTATGCAGTGAAGATGACGAACTTTCCATTTCCGTTTTGCTAAAAATGCAAAACCGAACAATCGGCCTAACGGAAGATCAACTAACAAAAATCCGCTTCATCTTCGACACATCCGACCTTCGAGAAAAACTCGATAAGGAATTGGAGCGAAAACCTGTCGATCTTGTAATCATTGATGCCTTCGGCGATCTCTTTGACGGAAAAGAAATGAACCAAAACAACCAAGTTCGGACATTTCTTAACTCCTTCGATAGCATTGCCAAGAAACATTCTTGTTCCCTATGCTTCTTGCATCATACGGGAAAAAGAACAGAAGAGGGCCTTCCTAGCAAGAATAACGCGATCGGATCGCAGGGATTTGAAGCCAAAATGCGGCTGGTTATCGAATTGCGTAAGGACCCGACGAACGAAAATCTGCGACATCTTTGCGTTGTCAAAGGCAACTATTTACCAGAAACGGTAAAAGGCTCATCCTTTGTGCTTCAAAAAGATGAAAACTGCGTATTCACGGATACTGGCACACGGAAGTCGTTCGAGGAATTAGCAATAAACAAAGAAGGCGCAACCCAGACAAGAAATAAGACTAAAACGCCTTATGACATCGAAGAGATGACCCATAAGGAATTCTTGATCGGCGCTTTTAAAGACTTGAAAACGAAATTATCCGGACGGCGCCTAACTGAAAAGGTTTGCCAACGCTTCGGGGTTTCAGACCAAAAAGCGAGATTATTTGTGGACTTTTATCTTGACCGCAAATGGATTCTCGATAAAAGCACCTCCACACACCGAAAAGAGCTGCAACTGAACTCTTTTACTTTACCATCTATCTTTTAATCAGGTGTGGTGTGGCCACAAAACCCTAGGGATTTTCAACCACACCACACCCTAAGACTAAGCAACAATGATTAATTTGGATACAATCAAAGCTCTACCAATTCGTTCATTCCTTGAAAAGCAAGGGATAACACCTGTAATAGACAAAGGTTATTATGGGCTCTATCGCTCCCCATACCGAGCGGACACCGTACCAAGCTTCAAAGTCGATTATTGCCGCAACCTATGGTGTGACTATGGGACAGGAGACGGCGGTTCAATTATCGACTTGGTGATGAGGCTGGAGAAATGCAGTGTAGGAGATGCAATCCGAATACTGGAAGACATCCCCGACCAAATACGGATACCTACATACCTACCGCCGGAAGATCATCCGCCCGCCCTTATCATTACCGAGATTAAGCCTTTGGCACACCCTGCCCTAGTTCGCTATCTGAAGAGCCGCAGAATCGACGAAAACATCGCAAAGGTCCACTGCCACGAAATTATCTACAAGGTCGGCGAAAAGACCTATTTTGCGGTCGGATTTCAAAACGACTCCGGAGGGTGGGAATTGCGAAACAAGGCCTTCAAAGGTAGCAGTACCCCAAAAGGAATAACAACACACCGATCCGGCAAGAGTCGGCTACTGGTTTTCGAGGGCTTCATAGACTATCTGTCATATTTAATGCTGAAGCGAAGCGATCCGCCATTACCCTCCGATATTCTTGTTTTAAACTCCGTCAGCAATACCAAAAGAGCACAAGCAGTCCTGCAAGCCTACAAGGAAATAGGGACCTGTCTCGACAATGACGATGCAGGCCGGAAGGCAACCGAGCAGATACGACAGCTTGCCCCTGATGCCGTAATTCGGGATTATTCCCCATATTACAGCGAAAGCAACGATTTGAACGACTACTTAATTACTATTAGCCATGAAAGGAAAGCGCAATAACAACAACTTCGAATATGAAGACCAGCGACAGACCTTCAGACTTTCGCCCCGACAACTGCGGCGGGACCGGATAAATCCTAAAATGCGTGTGGCCCTTATCCTTCACTGTCTATGCGGCTATTCCCAGAGCGATGCCTATGCTATTGCCTTCAATTACAGGGGCTCTCCAAACTCGCTGGCCCCGATAGCTAGCAGGTTTTTCAACGCCCCAGAAGTTCGTGTATTCGCCGAACTATTCGTGAGGTACTATTTCGAAACACCCTACCATGTCAATTCAAAATACTTTGGTTATTAACCATTTGACACTCTTCCGCTAAGTTTCCGGTGAAAGAAAAAGCGATTTGACTTTGTTCCTTCACCGGAATTTTATAGTTTTGCATCAAACCCCTAAATTAAGAATATAAAAAACAGAAAGTCAAATCTGACATATTTAAAATAAAGCATTAGCTTACTTTCTTGCTGTTTGAAACTTGGCCGTTTCTAAAGCGTAACAAGAAGAGTAAAGTTGATGCCCACGCGTTTCTGCGTGGGCTTTACTCTACTAATTTGTTACGCAAGGTTGGCCAAGACCTCAAACAGCAGATTACTAGGTTTAGTCCACGCTTTTTTTGTGGTTATCCGATGTCGGCTATGCTTAACGGTATAATCTGACATCCATGATGAAAACAACCAACCACCCCCTCGACCTTGTATTAGCGAAATTTCGCAATGAATCTATTTCGGAACGAACCAAAGGGTACCGCTTCGAAAAATTGATGCAAGCCTATCTCAAAACTGAACCAACCTATACCGGACTATTTACCGATGTATGGCTATGGTCGGAATTCCCATACCGTTCCGAATTCGGAGGACAGGATTTGGGAATCGACATAGTGTGCCGAACCCATCTGGGCAGTTATTGGGCCGTACAATGCAAATTTTACGACGAAGATGCTTACATAGATAAGGCATCGGTCGACAGTTTTCTTTCGACATCCAGTAGAACTTTTTCCGATGACGTTTCCGAGACGGCACAATTCGCCGCGAGATTATGGATTGCAACTACCGACCGATGGAGTAGCAATGCAGAAGAAACCATCCGCCAACAGCATCCGCAAGTCCAACGCATATACTTATCCAACCTATATAATGCCACGGTAGAATGGAACAAATTAGCCGAGGGTATATCCGGACAAGAGGCATGCGAACCCAAAAAACAGCTCCGAGAACACCAGCTCGAAGCCTTGACGGCTACACACGCATACTTTAAAAAATCCGGTCGCGGCAAACTGATAATGGCTTGCGGAACAGGCAAAACCTTTACGTCACTCAAAATCGCAGAACATGAAACACAAGGACGAGGACTAATCCTGTTCTTAGTACCTTCCATCGCTCTATTGGGACAAACATTACGCGAATGGTCCGCACAATCCGAGAAACCTATAAATTCCATCTGTATATGCTCCGACGCAAGAGCTAGCGAAACCAAAGCCAAACGCAGAGGAGGTGCAACCTTTTCGGATACTGGAGGAGACAGCATAACCGACCTGATGCTCCCGGCCTCAACCGACACAAAGGCGATCTTAAAACAGTTCCGCGACATACGGCAATATGATACCGGAGGAATGACAGTCGTATTCTCGACATACCAATCCATCGAACGTATATCTGAAGCACAAAAAGAGTTGTTAGCCTGTGGTTATCCCGAATTTGACCTTATAATTTGCGATGAAGCACACCGAACCACGGGAGTAACACTCAAAGACGATACCGATGAATCAAATTTCGTAAAAGTTCATAACAACGACTTTATTCGGGCCAAAAAACGGCTTTACATGACGGCTACCCCGAAACTATATGGAGACAATGCCAAGTCAAAGGCCGATGAAATAGACGCGGTTCTGTGTTCCATGGATGACGAGAATCTATACGGACAGGAAATATACCGTATTGGATTTGCAGAGGCTGTACGAAACGGGTTATTGTGTGATTACAAAGTTCTTATCCTGACAGTCAGCGAAAGCGAAGTCCCGCAGGCTGTTCAATCAATGATAATGGAGAACGAATTCAAGGAAATAGATACTACGGATGCCGCAAAATTAGTTGGCTGTATCAATGCGCTGTCAAAACAAATAATAGGAGATGCCGATTTGCTGAAAAACAGCGATCCCACCCCGATGCACCGTGCAGTCGCATTCTGTCAAACCATTGCCGTATCGAAGGAAATAACCGCTGCATTTATGGAGACGCAAAGAGAACTTACTCCCAGTGAGCGCGAAACCATGGTAACGGTTAATTCCGATCATATCGACGGCTCGATGAACGCAGGCCTGAGAGAAGAAAAACTGAACTGGCTTAAACAAGGCAACGAAGCCGCTAATGAATGCCGGATATTAACGAATGTCCGTTGCCTCAGTGAAGGAGTAGATGTCCCGTCGTTGGATGCAGTCATGTTCCTTTCGCCGCGAAATTCGCAAATAGAGGTGGTACAGTCTGTCGGAAGGGTGATGCGGATTGCAGAAGGCAAAAAATACGGCTATATAATCATCCCGGTAGTTGTACCATCGTATGTTGAGGCCGATGTAGCCCTTGACAAAAACGAGAGTTTCAAAACGGTATGGGAAGTTCTTCAAGCCCTTCGAGCCCATGATGACAAGTTTCAGGCAGAAATTAATAAAATCGAACTCAACCGGGCCAATTCCAATAAAATCCTTATCGGCAGACCGGCACGAGGCAATAGCGAGTTTGGAGACGATTTCGGAAACAATCGGGTTAACTCAGCCAACGCGGAAATCGTTCGGCAGATGACGCTGGCCTTTGAAGATATGCAGAGCGTCATTTATGGCAAAATCGTCAAAAAGGTCGGTGAAAAGCGATATTGGGAGCAATGGGCTCGGGATGTAGCTCAGATTGCAGAACGGCACATAGAGCAAATTAAAAGATTGATCGCAGAAGGAGGCAAAGCAATGCAGGCCTTCAACTCTTTCCTCACAGGTCTACGCAAGAATATCAATCCATCCGTAACGGAATCGGATGCGATTGAGATGCTTTCCCAACATATTATTACCAAACCTGTCTTCGAAGCCCTATTTGAGAACTATTCCTTTGTCAACAACAACCCCATCTCACAGTCAATGCAGAAAGTAATGGAGTTGCTGGAGGACCAGATTACCGAAGAGGAAAACAAGCAGATGGAACGTTTCTATGAATCCGTTCGAATGCGTGCCGAAAAGATTGACAATGCAGAAGGTAAGCAAAAAGTCATCATCGAACTTTATGACAAATTTTTCAAAACAGCCTTCCCGAAGGTTGTGGAAAAATTAGGCATCGTATATACTCCCGTTGAGGTTGTCGATTTCATCAACAGCTCGGTTGACTACATCCTTCAAAAAGAATTCGGACGAACGTTAAGCGACGAAAACGTGCATATTCTCGATCCTTTTACCGGGACCGGAACCTTTATCACACGCCTGCTCCAAAGCGGGCTGATTTCACCTGAAGCTCTCGAACGAAAATACACCCGCGAGATACATGCCAACGAAATAGTCTTACTGGCTTATTATATTGCCAGCATCAACATCGAAAACACATACCATGATCTGAAGCCCGGCAATTACCGTTCTTTCGATGGTATATGCCTCACTGATACCTTTCAGCTAGGAGAGGACCAAGAGGAAGACAATGAAAGCAGAGAGGGATTTGCGGAAGTATTCCCACAAAATTCCAAACGGGTTAAGGCTCAACGCAAGGCCCCTATTCGGATAATTATCGGCAATCCTCCATACTCTGTAGGACAAAAAGATGGAAATGATAATGCCCAAAATCAACACTATGCCCTCCTTGAATCCAGAATTGACAAAACTTACGCAAAAGAATCAAACGTAAAACTAAAAAAATCTCTTAAAGACAGTTATTTCAAAGCTTTTAGATGGGCGTCCGACAGACTCGACAAAACAAATGGCGGCGTAATTGCATTCGTAACCAATGGTGCTTGGATAGATAGTAATGCAGGCGATGGTTTTCGCAAATCTATTGAAAAAGAGTTTTCTTCTATTTATGTATTCAATTTAAGAGGGAATCAACGAACCAGTGGCGAATTAAGTAGAAAAGAAGGTGGCAAGATATTCGGTTCTGGATCACGCACTCCAATCGCAATAACAATACTGGTAAAACACCCACAACATAATGGGAAGGCAACAATCCATTACCACGACATTGGGGATTATTTATCTCGTGAAGATAAGTTGAGAATCATTAAAGAATTTTATTCTATACAGAACCCATCAATAAGATGGCAAATTTTATCACCTAATGAGTTTGGAGATTGGATAAACAAGCGAAGTCAAATCTATGATTCATTTCTACCCATAGGTGAGAAAACAGGTTCTTCGAAACACTCTTTTTTCAACATTTATTCAGCAGGTGTAAAAACTAACAGAGACTACTGGTGTTACAACTTTTCCCATTTGGAATTAAAAAACAACATAGAGCTAACAATCGCAACATATAACGAAGAATGTTTAAAATACAAATCACATCAAAAAGAATACACTAATATCAATATTGAAAATATCATAACTTTAGACCCAACTAAAATTAGCTGGTCCGGGGATTTACTCAATTCTTTATCAAAACTGAAACCGTTATCATTTAACAAAAAGAATCTAGTTGTTAGCTTATATCGCCCTTTTAGCAAGAATCATTTATATTTTGATAGAATCTTAAATAATAGCACCTACCAAATTCCCAAACTCTTTCCAACACCCAAGCATCAGAATTTAGTAATTTGTACAACTGGAGTAGGAGATAACAATTTTTCCGTATTTATAAGCGATCTAATTCCGGATTTGCATCTTATCGGGACAGCTCAATGTTTCCCGCTCTATTGGTATGATGACAGCACTGCGGATATTGCCGACCTGTTCTCTACATCACAAAACGATGTGGACCGCTATACACGTCGTGATGGTATTACCGATTGGATTCTTTCAACGGCCCGAAAACAATACGGTTCGAAAGTTACCAAGGAGGATATTTTCTATTACGTTTACGGCATTCTTCACTCACCTGCTTATCGTAAAGTCTTTGCCGTTGACTTGAAGAAGATGTTGCCACGCCTGCCGCTGGTTGACAATCGTGACGATTTCCGGGCATTTAGTGCCGCAGGACGGGCATTGGCAGAGCTCCATCTCAACTATGAAACAATAGAGCCATACAAGGATGCAAAAGTAACACTCGACCCCAACGCCTATATTAATTATCGCGTTGAAAAAATGCACTTCGGTAAGAATGGAAAAGAAGTGGACAAATCGACAATCATTTATAATAACCAGATAACAATTTCGAAAATACCCCTCAAAGCCTATGATTATGTTCTCAACGGGAAGAGTGCTATCGACTGGATTATGGAACGATATGCGGTTACCACCGATAACAAAAGCGGCATCCGAAATGACCCTAATGATTGGGCCGCTGAACACAACGACGAAAAATACATTTTGAATCTGCTTTTACGCATTATTACGGTTAGCCTCGAAACATGTAAAATAGTTGCTTCCCTACCCAAATTGAAACTCGAATAGCTTATGTCATAAGTTGTCATTTACATTCGATTATTTTGTAGTACGATCAAGTAATTAACCACAACCAAAGATGAACGTAACAACCAACTTAAAACGACTTTTTGCATCGAGTCAAACGTGCGAAAAAAGGCTTCCTTCATTCATCGAAAGCCTCGAAAAGCAAAAATCGAACTTGGAAAAACGACGCGATGCATATGACGCTAAAGAATATCTGACAGACCGACAAGAAGAGATATACGAAGAACTGGATGACAAAATATCGGAGTTGGAGGATCAGCTCGACACCTACGAGAATATCCTCTCATACATCCAAGATATGAATACCGAACTGATGGGCATTTTTCCGACAGAATACGATTCTACCGCATTGTCGATTTCTGTGAAGTCCGGTGAGAGCAACGATGAAATACTCAACCTAAATGATAACTTAGAGGACAGCCCTGATGCAGAAGACACGGTCCCGGAACAAACAACATCCGGCACTTTCACTTCAGCCATTCTAGCGGCTATTGCAACGAAACTCACCAATTCATCATCGAAAAAATAACAATCTCATGGAAGCATGGATCACCGACCAAGAGCTACAAGAAGCCCTCAAAATAGTGAATACTGCCATAGAACAACGTTTATCCTTCGATTACAAAACTAGTACCCTAAACTTTTTAGAAACGATGAGTCCTAAATTTTCGGCACGATTCAAACGTTATGCCGTTCCATTTCTATCTGCCGAATATGCACATGTATCAATCAAGTCTGTTCCAGACAAAGCATTTCTCCGAGTTAGGAATATAGGAATAAAAATAGTGTGCGAATTCGAAACCCTTCGTAAAGATTTCCTCGAAATTACAAACCAATAATTCTTAAAAATATGCTTACAGTATTAATCTATGTGGTCGCCTTCCTGACCTTCGGCGCCGAACTATTTAACAACTACGACGGAAAAAAATGAAAATCGGAGACACTTACATTCACACCGTAACCAACACCCGGCTCCGGGTCGAAGAGATCAGGGAGAAGTGGGAGGGGCATTTTGTAGCATACTTGAAGCCCGAGGACCCTAAATGCAAAAGCATGTCCGGGTATATGGCGGATCACGGGCGATACCCCTTTCCGGTGAAATTTGTCGAGGAGGAACTCGAAAAAGAAAACGGATCGTTTAAACGAGTATAGCTATGAAATACAACGGAGAAATCATACACTACCACCCCAGCAAGCCGAACCGCCGATAGATTTCGAATCACAGCAACAGTACATCCTAGCAGTTCGCTAGCTCTTGTGGACCGCTACGACAAAATGTACACGGCTACCAATACGACGAAAACCGTTATCTCCAAATAACAGGATATAAACTACACATATATTCAAAAAAAATTCAAAGTCAGACTCCAAGACAAAGACCTAAAAACCCGTTTTACCCCCCCCCGCCCATAGGAAGGGATGTAAATCAGAAAATTTTACTACCTTTGTATTATAGCAGAAGCTACCTTGCCATCCGCAAGGTGGCTTTCTTATTTCACAGGGTGCAAATAGGGTGCAAATCAGTCCGGGAACAGCAAAAGAAAAACACCTAACTCTGTGATCGTCACATCGTTAGGTGTTTGATTTAGAGGTCTGAAGCGGATTCGAACCGCTGTACAAGGTTTTGCAGACCTTTGCCTAGCCACTCGGCCATCAGACCATCATCTTTCCCGCTGCGCCCTCTCTACACCAACCTAACCCTATCAGCTCTCTCCGCTCCCTTTCACACAACCGGAACTCAAACCGAAAAACGGCCCCTCTCCGGCCCGGGGAGCGTTCGGAACTAATTTCCAAGCGCATCGGGAGTGCAAATATACGAACAATTCTGATTTTTGCAAAACTTCTGCCCAACTTTGCATTATTTCCCGAATAAATTCCCGTTATTTCCCAAAAACCGCTACCTTTATCATCTGCAAAAACGATTTTTCATTCGCGGCTATGACCATCGAAGATATTGCCCTTCAGATGACTCCGGGCATCGGTATAAAAGGAGCCGTGCATCTGCTGGAGCTGTTCGGCGATGCGCGGAGCATTTTCGCCGCCACCGCCGATGAACTCGTCGCCAAAGCCGACCTGCGTCCCGACACGGCGCAGCAGATCGTCCGCCGGAAGGGATTTCCGGCCGCCGAAAAGGAACTCGCCCACTGTCGCCGCAACGACATTGCGGCCGTCGCCTCCACCGACCCGGAATACCCGGCGCTGCTGCGCGAAATCCCCGATTATCCCCACGTAATATACATAAAGGGCTGCGTCGAAGCCCTCTCGGCACGTTGTATCTCCATCGTCGGAACACGCGAGGCGACCCCTTACGGACAGACGGCCTGCAACCGGCTGGTCGGAGGACTCGCAGAGCGCGTTCCGGGGCTTTCGGTCGTCAGCGGGCTGGCGTTCGGCATCGACGTTGCGGCGCATCGCGCTGCGCTTGCAGCAGGCGTACCGACCGTCGCCGTGGTGGCCAACCCCCTGCCCGGGGTGACGCCCGCTCTGCATACGGACGTGGCGCGCGACATACTCGCCCGCGGGGGTGCGCTGGTCACGGAACTGCATTCGCAATCGAAACAGAACGGCAACTTCTACCTGGCGCGGAACCGCATCATCGCAGGATTGAGCGCGGGGTGTATCGTCGTCGAGTCGCCCGACAGCGGCGGTTCGCTTTTCACGGCCCACTGCGCCGACTCCTACGACCGCACGGTGATGGCCGTGCCGGGACGCATCACCGACCGGGCGTCGGCCGGGACGAACCACCTGATCCGCAACCGCAAAGCGCAGTTGGTGCTGACAGCCGACGACGTGATCCGCGAACTGATGTGGGACCTCGGGGAGAATCCCGCAACGCTGCGCGCAAAACCCCCGACACCGGAACTGACACCCGACGAAGCGGGATTGCTGGGCTGTTTCCGCACGGACGACCCGCTTTCGGTCGAGGCGCTCGGCGAGCTGACGGGGCTGAATCCCGGCGAGCTGGCGACGCTGCTCGTGGGTCTGGAGCTGGCAGGAGCCGTGCGCCAGCTGCCCGGAAACCGATATATGAAGCTATGAAACTGACAGATACGCATTCACACCTTTACGACGAAGCGTTCGACCGCGACCGCGAAGAGGCTTTGGCGCGCGCCGCGGCCGAAGGGGTCGGGCAGCTGCTGCTCCCGGGC
>OGRH01001212.1_pt1 | contig 17218 bp, 18 predicted proteins | sample 1553461 | NCBI WGS metagenome assembly OGRH01 (sample SAMEA2580092, study PRJEB22360) | human gut metagenome | biome: human gut; feature: human-associated habitat; material: faeces | place: Denmark | collected 2008/2010
TGTGCGGCTATGCCGCCAAAGGTTCTTCGCAAGAAGGCGAGCCGCCGATGCCCCAATTCGCACCCGAAGCAGAGTAGTCCAAGTAGACGCAAGCACCGCAGTACGCGCCGACGTTGGTGTGACCGCCGACAAGCGCGACCGCAACGATCGTCATGTTGATCCAGTAATAACAACAACGATATGTCGAAGCACTGCCGCCGACAGATTTGACAAATCGTCCGTAGCGCGTCATCAATGTGTCTTTCTGATAGCCTCCATCTTTGCACGCTGTTCCTACTTTTATGTAGTCTTTTCCTGTCAGGTTATAAGGCGGCGACATCTTTACTTTGATTGTTCCGTTGTCGCAGATATAGCCCACAAGTCTGTCCCAGCGGTTTCCCCATTGCTTTTCGCAATAAAACACTTTTACTTCATGCGCTCCGTCATTATAGCCGAAGAACTGTCCTTTTGCGTCCAGTGTTCCTGTTACGACTTTTCCATAGTCTTTCGATGAATCTTCGACATATGTGCCGCATACGCCCTGACCGAACTTCGCCTGAAAGTTTTCAGACTTACTGATCAATGTCAGAAGACTTTCAATCAGGTTTCTTCTGCTCCATGAGATAATTGTCCAGCCTGTTCCGTTTGCTGCTGCCCTGCTGATCTCTGTCTGTGCGTTCGTGTTGCAGTCCAGTTTCTTTCCTGACAAGCTGCGAAGTTTCGCGCCGTCATAGCTGCCGCCGTACATAGGCATGTACATATGATCTGCAACGCTTCCATCTTCTCTTGTGTATGCATCTGCGTTGTAGTTGCTGTCAACTCTTGTGTCAGATACGATGATATATTCATAGTTTCCGACTTCGTACTGACACAGCCACATCAAAGGAAATTCAGACATCGCATTCAGTGTCGTTGATGCGTCCCCGACATCGGATGCAGTGCCGTCCAGCTTCTTTGAATGGTCTGTGTGGTTTAACTCATACGCAACTGTTCTGTCTGCCTTCAGCATGACTGGTCTGTTCTGCTTAATGAAGAACACTTCGCCCCATGAACCGAAGTCGAATGATCCGTCTGTGAAGTTCATCTTTGCTGGTGTGAATCCTGCTGCATCATACAAATATGTGATGCGCGTGTCAGGATTGCTGTCAGCCTTGTTGATCTTGATTCCATATCTCTTGATGCTGCCGAACTTTCCGTCTGCATCCTGAAGTTGTTTCAAGATTCCAGTCGTGTCAGCTTTTACCGCGTCAAGCGTTTCTTTATCTGCTACATAAAGCCTTGCCATTTCTTTTTCCTCCTGTTATGTTGTTTCTTCCAAGTACACAAGCCCTGCTTCAACGCCGATCGTGTACTTCTTCCCTGTTGCAGAATCCGACATTGAATTGATTCCCTTCTGGATGTCCTTGCAAGCTGCCGCGCCTGCCTGTGCTGCCGCTGCCTGCTGCTGTGCCGACTGTGCTGCTGCGTTCGCGGCTGATGTCGCCTGCTGCATGTTTGCGTTGAAGTTGCTGATCTCCGAATAAATCTTTGCAAGGTTTTCTGTGTCAACAACTGGTTGAAGGTCAAGAAACTTGTCTTTTCCGTTTCCAATTCGCAAGATGTACTTTCCTGATGCAGTTTCTTCAACGCCCCATTCATTCACTTCAAGGATGCGTCCTGAAGCCTTCCAGTTCGCTGTCGTGTCCTTCTTAGGTTTGACTGTCCATGTTGCCATTGTGCTTCCTCCTTCCTACACTGTGCCTGCGTCCGCTTCGCATTCCTCTGTCGTGAATGCTGTGCCGCCATCGCAAGTCATCGGATCAATGCTGATCGCTGTGCCGCCGTCAATCGTGCTTCCGACTGCTCCCTTGATGTCCAGCATCTTTTCATACATTTTTTGCAATTCTTCCTGTGACTTGTATGTTTCTTCAGCGCGTGCCGCTGCCGTGTTTGCTTTTCCTGCTGCTGTATTTGCTGAAGAAGCAGCATTGTTCGCCGCCCCTGTCGCTTCCTGCATGATCTGAAGCTGCTGTTGTCTTGCTGTTTCAGCAATTTCCCTGTCCTGTTCACTTTTCTTTCTTCGTGCTTCAGCGTTGATCCTGTCAACCTCTGCCGATGCTCTGGCAGCTTCAGCAACCTTCATCGCGGCTTCAACATTCAAGATGTCATTTTTTGTTGAAACGATGTTGTCGATGTACTGTTGCACTTTCTTTTCCAGTGCTGTGATCTCGTTGCAGCTTTCAATCGCAGCGTCATTCCTGTTCGTTTCTTCAATCTCAATCGTGAACGCCTGTGAAGATAACACATACACGTTTTGTGCGTCCCTGATCTCAATGTCGCAGTGTGCTGTTCCTGCTGCCGCAAGTGCCTGATTTGTCAGTTCGACCATGACTTTGTTTTCGGTCACTGTGCATTCGTTATAGCAAAAGTGTTTGTCTGGCTTTTTGATGTTCGCAATGACGATGTACCCTGTCGGGATCGTGAACACCTTGCCATTGTTTGTCAGCGCGATCCTGATGAATCGTGTGCGCTTGTCGCCCTGCTTCGCTGATGCCATATACAAGCGTTCATCGCCTGTCAGTTCCAGTGTTATGTCAGTTATTAGCTGCATCGCCATTGTCGCCCCCTCCTTCCTGATCGGTGTCAGGTTCGGTCTTCAATGTCTTCTTTGCTGCTGCCTTCGCTTTTTCAAGTTCTTCCTTCAGCTGCTTGATTTCCTGTTGTGCATCGTTCACTTCTTTGTTGTATGCGTTCAGCAGTTCCATCTTTGATTGTGACTTCACTTCAGACAGTATGTCAGCCAGCACGCCTTCCATGACTGTCGCTGACAGATCGTGTTCTGTACTGATTGTTGCCATTGCGTTCAGGATTTCTCCTTTCGCGCAAGCAATTCTTTGTTCGATCGGTTTCATGTGTCATCCTCCTGTTATTCCAGCGCAGCTTCCTGATATGCAAGTATCAAGTCCAGCTTTGAATCCATCTGCGCAAGCATCGTGTTTTTGATCTGCTGTTCCTTTGTTTCTGTTTCTTCTTCTGTGATCCCTCTTTCGCCTTCAGGCAGATCAAGGATCATTTCTTTTGTTTCCGTCTTTGTATCTTCTTCAATTATGATTTCTTTGCTCATTATATATTCGCGCTCCCTTGTGGTACTGCTGTAATCATTCCACCTCTGACACTGATTGATGATGTCGTCCAGCCGACTGTTCCGTTTCCGTTGTCGTGAATTTCTGTCACTATCGGTATGCTTTTACCATCTGCCACGCCGTAGCCGTTTATATTGACATCGTGAAGATCGACATTGTACATGTCGAACCAATGACCATAAAAGTCGCATCCCAAGTGTATGCCATACTGATCGTATATGCTTCCTGCGCGGCTGAAGCACAGCATCGTTGTATATGATCCTGCGCCTTGTGACTTCATCTGCGCAAATGCCATGTATTTTCCCTGATAGTCCAGATCGAACACAAGCCCTTTGTGCGTGTTGTTCCCCGACCATTCGTTTGTCCCTATTTTCCCAACATAATACCCGTCACGATAAAAATGATTTCCTCGTTCGTCAAATACTGCTCTTTTCTGTGATGTTGAAACTTCGCCGTTGTAGATCGCCAGCTGTCCTGCTTCCAGCTGTATATATTTGCTGTTGCCATTCCAAGCGACACGCACGTTGTACGCGTTCTGTGTGATCTTCGTGCCGAACTCCGAACTATTGACCTTCTTTTTAACTTCTGTCGTGATGCTGTCTGCCTGCACCTTGATCGCTGCATTCATTTCTTCTGTTGTGGAATACTCTGTCAACTTTTCATCTGTCAGATCGTTTGCACTCTTGATCTTCTGATCGACAATGGTTTTCGTTTCATAGGTCTTTGACACGCCCAGTTCGATTTCTTCCTTCGATGCTGTTATGTGTGTTTCGACCTCTGTCTTCGTGTAATAGCCATCTTCAAGAACTTTCTTCGCGCTACTGTTTGCAATCTTGATTGCTTCTGACTTTGCCTGATCCGTTGCTTCCTGCTGCACTTCAGCGAATGTCTTTGTTGCGTTTGAAAGTTCGACAGTATTTTTTTGTGGGCTTTCTGGATATTCCGTCAGCTTCACAATTCGCTGTTTTTCCTTTGTGCGTGTCTTCCTGCTAATCATCCAGACTGTGTCGCCTATGTCATAATCAAACACGCTGCTGTATTTCTCTGACTGTCTTGCAAGGTCAATCACATCTGCTGCATAGGCGACATACGGCTTCGACATTTCGTCCAGTTTCGCGATGCCGTCTTCTATCAGGCTTGTCGTGTTCGTGTATCGCTCATCGCTCCACACATACGTCTTGATCTTGCTGCTGTACTGATAATTTTCAAGATACGGCTTTCCCAGCCATTCAATTCCGATTCCGTCTTTTCCTAAAGGGATCAGGCGTGTATAAAAATCGTATGTGTCGGAAGTCACTGTCAGCTTCTTCAGATTCAGTCCTTCAATGAAGTATCGTCCGCGGTCTGATCCAATCTGTTCATATATGTCGATTGTCTTTGTCAGGCTGTTGATCTTGCATTCTGTACGATATGTTGACAAACAGTCCTGAAGGACTTTCCATGCGTTCGTTTCTTCATCCTTGTTGATTGTCCTTTTCTTTGTGATCTGGCACGCGCCAACCTTCCAGCCTGTTCCTTCAAAGGCAAATTCAAGACACGCCCTGATCGTCTGTTCCTTGCTTTCAAAGCCATAAGGGAAGACCGCGCCTTCCAGTTCTTCGACATTCAGCTGTGCTGTGTATTCGTTGAACTGCGTGCCTGTCTTTCTTTTTCTGATGACATATTCGTCTTCTTTCGTCCTGATGTAGTATTCTTCTTTCAGAAGGTCAACTTGCTTGCCGTCCGAAGGATATTTGAAAGTCAATTCCTTGTCGCCTGAATCAAGTGTCTTCACGATCTTTCTATCTTTGAAGCCCTTCAGGATTCCGACACGTTCTTTTTTGTCATTAAAAATCTGCATCTGTCATCCTCCTAAATCCACATAGGCTTGTACCTGATCCGAACGACTGCGTCTGCACTGGAAAACTTCAAAGCTGTCTGCGTCTGCGTGATTGCTGGAAACTTCCACAAGTCAACGCTGGCGAATGCGTCTGCGCCATTGTTCGTGATGCGTCCTTCTTCGCCGTCAATGATGATTGTCTGTCCTGCTGCCAGCTGCTCCACGATGATGTCATCTTCAAAGCCGCTGATCTTGTAATTCTTCAATGCTTTCTTCGCATACACTTCAATGATTGCTGGTGCTTTTCGTGTCCCTTGTCGGTCAATCGTTGTCTGTGTGATTCCGTCATATTCCAGCTTTAGTTCATCGTCAAAAAAATAGCCTTCCAGCGTGATGTTCAGCTTGTATCTGGTTTTCACTTTCATTTTTGAATAGTCACTGCTTGCTGTGTATGCTTTGAACTTTCCTTTGTAGCCATCGACTTCAACAACGCTTGACTTCGTGAAATTTTCCAAAAATGCCGACATCGACCTGATCAGGCTGTTTCTATTCTTGCCCCTGAAGTACATGCACAACTTCAGCTGTCCCAGTTCCATATCTGTTTCAAATTCTGTCGGAAGAAATGCGCCTGTTACAATCTCATAATTGACAGCAAGCGAAGGTGGCAGCACTTCGGCTGTCAGCTGCTTCGCGTTGTATTTTCTTGCGTCAATGCCATTCACTTTCATGCTGCCTTACCTTCCTTTCCTTTTATCTTCCACAAGCTGTTCATCCACTTTCGTGTATGTCTTGCTTGCCACTTCTTCGCCATCAATGTATGTATGATTTTCAACCTTCACATTCGTTCCTGACTCTATATTCTTCAGCTTTTCATCAAGTATTGAGTTCAATTCCTGATAGAATGGTTTTAGCGGAAGAATAGCTTCGCCGCCTGTTTCTGGTTCGCCGCCAGCAAGCAGCTTGTTTCCGTTCATTCCGAAGATCATTGAATCGTTCATAATACCGCCGTTTTTGTACCAGTCTATTGAAAAGTGTGGTACTGATGGAGGATTCAGGCTGAAGCTTCCTGTGATCTTCGGGTGTGGTAATTTCAGTTTTGGAAGTGACCATGTGAAGTTGAATTTCGACTTGATCGCTTCGATTGCATTGTGTACAGCGTTTTTCGCAGCGTTGATCGGTGTTGTTATTGCGTTCTTGATTGCATTCCAGACCGATGTTGCTGTTGATTTTATGCTGTTGAACACGTTGCTGACTGTTGATTTTAATGTGTTGAACACGTTGCTGACTGTGTTCTTGATGCTGTTCACAACATTGCTGATCGTGCTGCTGATGCTGTTCCAGATTGATGTCACTGTTGACTTCACGCTGTTGAATATGTTGCTGACTGTCGTCTTGACCGCATTGAACACATTCGTGATCGTGTTCTTGATGCTGTTCACAACATTTGAAACTGTCGTGCTGATCGCTGTCCACACTGTCGTGAATACACCGCTGACCGCGTTCCATACTGTCGTGATAATATTCTGGATCGTCTGCAATGTCGTCTGTATCTTCGTGCTGATCGTGTTCCAGACATTCGACACTGTCGTGCTGATTGCTGTCCACACTGTCGTGAATACACCGCTGACCGCGTTCCATACTGTCGTGATGATATTCTGTACAAACGTGATTGCTGTCTGTATCTTCGTACTGATTGCATCCCAGATTGAAATGATTGTATCTTTGCAGTTCTCCCAGATAAATCGGAACGGAACTGTCAAGATTTCAAATGCCGCGCTGAAGAACTCTGCAATCGCCATAATAACGACTGTGATCACGTTCTTGATCGTTTCAAAGACTGTTGATACAAAGTCCCTGATTGTCGTGAATATGTTGCTGACTGTGTTCCAGATTCCTGTCAGTACATCTGAAATTGTCGTGCTGACTGCTGTCCATGCTGTTGTTACTGCGTTCTTTATTCCGTCAAGTATGCTTGTGAAGAACGATACAATGCCGCTCCAGATGTTTTCAAAGGTTGTCTTGATGCTATTCCATACTTCATCCCATGAAGTACCAAATAAGCCCAGAAAAGCGTCAGCAACGCCCTTGATTGTGTTCAGAATATTGCTGATATATTCCTTCAGCCCATTCCATACGCTTTCAAATATTCCTTTTACTGCGTCCCAAGCCCCTGACCAGTCGCCTGTGAATAACGACACGAACAAATCAAACACGCCTGTGATCACATTCAGCGTTGTTTCAATGACATTTGCGATATTATTGAACACGCCTTCGATGATCGGTGCTAACAAATTGCAGAAGCCTTCCCAGATTGCCTTGACCACTTCCCCGAAGTTTTCAAAATCAAAGCCCAGCGAATTGAGCTTGTCAGTGATGTGCTGTCCGAACTCTGTGAACACTGTTTTGATTCTGTCCCAGATTTCCGTGATCTTGTTCCTGAAGTCTTCGTTCGTGTTCCACAGCGTCACTATGACTGCCGTGATTGCTGCGATCGCAGCGACCGCAATTCCGACTGGCGATGTGATCGCCGCAAGTGCGCCTTTCAGGACAGCCATGCCGCCTGTTGCTCCTGACGCTGTTGTTCCCATTGCCGCCAGCTTGCCAACAACTTTTCCGATCCCTGATGATAGCTGTCCAGATACGCTGATAGCTTTTCCGACTATCGTCAGCAAAGGACCGATCGCAGCCACAACGCCTGCAATCTTCAGGATCGTTTCTTGCTGCTGTGGGCTTAATGCTGCGAACTTGTCTGCAAGTTCTCCAATCTTCGCCACTGCCTTTTCCATGAATGGAAGCAGTGCATTTCCCACAGTTATTCCAATATCTTCCAGCTTCGACTTCAGCTGTGTCAGTCTTCCCAGCAAATTGTCCTGCATTGTTGCCGCCATGTCTGATGCAGTGCCGTCACAATTCTGTAATGCTTCAGCATAGTCACTGAAGGACATTCCGCTTGCAATCGCTTCATCTGACAAGCCAGACATGATTGTTTGCAATGCTGAAAACTGGTTCGTTCCTGCGATTGTCTTTGCAAGGTTCGCTTGCTGTTCGTCTGTCAGGTTATTCCATACGCCGCGCACACCTGTCAGTATGCTTGACAGGCTGTTCATGTTGCCCTGCGCATCGTACACTTCAACACCATACTTCGCCAGTTCGGTTGCACAGCCTTTTGTATCTGTCGCAAGTCTTGTCATAATAGCGTTCAGGGCTGTTCCTGCTTCGCCGCCTTTAACGCCAGCGTTCGCCATTGTCATCAAGACTGCTGTTGTTTCTTCCACCGAATATCCCATTGAAGCAGCTGTCGCAGCGCAGTTTTTATATGCTTCTCCAAGTGCTTCGGTTGTTGTGTTTGAATGGCTCATTGCATAAGCCATTTCGTCTGCGAATTTTCCTGCGTCCTTTGCCGATAGCCCGAACGCTGTCAGATAGTCTGTGACGATGTCTGAAGCTGTTCCCAAGTCCATCGCGGATGCTGCTGCCAGATTCAAGATGCCGCCAATGCCTTCCAGCATGTCATCCGTCTTCCAGCCTGCAAGTGCCATATATTCAAACGCTTCGCCTGCTTCGGTTGCTGAATACTTTGTATCACGCCCCCACTGACGCGCTGATTCTGTCAGCTTGTCAGTTTCTTCTGCTGTTGCTCCGCTGATTGCCTGCACTTTTGACATCTGCTGTTCAAAGTTTGCTGCAACTGTTACCGATGCCGCTGCCACGCCGCCGATCGCGGTTGTGACCTTCATCATGTGCTGTCCTGCTGTTTGCACTGCCTGTCCGACTTTTCCAGCCTTTTCCGCGTATTCATCGAACTTCTGGCGCGCAAGTTCCGCATTGACATCACGAAGCTGCACTTCCATGTTCGCAAGGTCAGCTTCAGCCTGTGTGACTGCTGCCCCCTGCTTCTTGACTGCTGCTTCATACTTTGTTGTTTGTGCTTCGGTTGTTGCCAGCTGCTTTTCCGCTTTGTCCAGTTCTGTTTTTAATTTCTTTGTTTCTTCTGAATTTTCGCCAGTCGCTTCCTTGCTTTCCTCATAGGCTCTTGACAGTTCTGCGACTTTTGTCTTCAGTTCTTCGCTTTTTTTCTTGTTGTTGTCCAGTCGTGTTGTCAGCGTTTCATAATGTGTCTTACAATCCGCAACTTTCGTCTTCTGGACATCCATTTTCTGTGTAAGTTCGCTGATCTTCGCCTTTAGCGCGTCAGATTTCGTGCCGTACAGTTTGGCATTCGCAGCAGCAAGACTGTACTGTGACGACAGTTCTTTCATGCTTGCAACCGCCGCTTTCATAGCCGACTGATATTCTGACATCGAAGCGCCGATCTTGATTGATGCCTGCGCCATGTATGCACGTTCCTTTCATCACTTTTCGTTGATGGTCTTGATCTCGAACGCCACATGATCCAAAAGGCTCATAATATCCGACTTCATAACATTTGAAAGTGAATCGTTCAGCCCTTTTATACACAGCTTGACAACCCTGTCCACATTGTCGCGGCACACTTTCCAGATGTTTTCATCGTCCAGCTGCTTTTCAGCTTCGTTGTAGCCGTTTTCTTCATCATAATCATCGAATGCTGACTTCTCCTGTTCGACTTCATCTGGTCTGTTTGGGTTTAATTCAAGGAACTTCGGTGTGATGATGTCCTGCATTACAAAATGAATCATCTTTGCTGTTGCCAGCTGTTCTGCGACATCTGCCTTCATCACTTCCCTTTCAGATATGCTGAAGATCATTTTCATAATTGCTGCATTGAACTGAAAAGCCGATGCAACATCATCGCCGTTGTTCTTTTCCATAAGTTCTGTATATGCTCTGTACTTTTCAACCGATACTGACGCGCATATATATTCTTTTTCATTGCACGTCAGCGTCAGTTCGGGTATTATTTGCCACTTGTAAAATTTTTTTGTAGCTTCTCAACCTTTCCGTTGACTTCATCGCCCAGCGATTCTTCGATCAGTGCAAATTCCATGATGATTGCTGCAACTCCCAGTCCTGTTTCCTTGTCCTTCAACTCGTCAACAGTGAACTGGTTGCCGTAAACCATGCAAATGCAGTCCAGCATCTTTCGGAACTGTTCTGCGGTGTAAAGTCCGCTTTTCTTTTCAGTTCCCATGATGTCGTCCCTAACCTCCAAATATTCCATATAGGTGTCAACGTCCATCTTTGGCATTTCATATTCTTTGCCGTTTATAATTAACTTTCTTTTCATTGTGTTTGCCCTCCTATTATTCTTTTACGCCGCTTCTGTTGGCTCTTGTACCTTTCCGAACCAGTTTTTGATTGCTGCTGCTGCGTCCGTGTGTTCTGCCAGAAGGTTGCTTTCGTCAACCTGTGTTTCAAAGTTTCCATCACATGCGCGTTCGTAGAAACTGCCCTTCAGCGTTGCTGTCTGTGTTGTGACCTTGTCTTCCTGTGTCTGATAGTTGTCGTCATATCCCTGACCGAATGTTCCGACATAAAGCCATACAAATTCATACTTGCCATTCAGCTTCTTTGCTCTATATCCGACAGCGACTTCAGGTGCTTTGTCGTCCTTGTTTTTCACAAGCCAGCCATTCTTGTATAAATGGCCGAACAACATTGCTTTGTCCTGCGGCGCAAGCGAATTGACTTCAAGCTCCACGTCTGTTCCTTCGTAGGTTTCAACTGTGTCCTCCACTCCATCATCGCTGTAAATCTTTTCAACGCTGAATTTATCAGACACTTTTCCTGAAATAGCACGCGCAAGTTTGACTGGTGTGCCTGCTGCGTATGCTGTCGCATCGTTCTGTGTTACTGGTGCGACATAAATGTCACGAAACGACTTTGTTCTTGATCTGATGATCTGCTTTCCTGCTTCACTCATTCTTCTTCGTCCTCCTGTTCTGCTTCTTCTGCCGCCATGAACCTTGCGGCATTCATAAATATTTTTGTATCTGTTTCAAGATTGTCATTTGCGCCCATGAATGCGAATCCTGCCTTTTTCATAAGTCGCCTGATTCTCTTTTTTAACCTGATTTGATCTGTACTTGACCAGATGCACACTTGCACTGCTGCAATCTCGACTTCTTCGTCATCGTCCGAATGTTCGCCGCCGTAGTCCCCCAGATTCCACACAGTCACATGCAGTCCCTTGATGTCTGCGTCATACCAGCCCTGCTGCACTGTGATTCCTTCTGCTTCCAGCACTTCAAGCGCATCCAGTGTCTTCTTCACAATGTCCATGTGTCATCCTCCCAGCTTTTCATTCAATAACTTCTGATATTCCTGATCTGCTATCGTGTCCCACTGTCCGCGGCATTCTTCCATTGTGTTGTAAAGGAAGTCTTGTGGGGGCTGTTTCGTTGTCCCCCATTCCACAAACTTCATGTAAAACCAGTTTTCTGCATCGCCCAGAAGTGTCCAGCCGACTTCGCCGCCCTTTGTTGTCACTTTCGTGGGGATATTATCCGCAGCATGTCCAGAAGGTCTGTATCCCTTCTTTCCTGACTTTGAATTGTCTGCCGACCTTGCCATAACTGCCTTCATTCGTGGTTCGGTATAATCAACAGAACGCTGGAATATCTGCTTGTTTGTTTTTCTGATTTCCGAATCGCTTGCAAGTGTTTCCAGTTTGTTTTGAAGTTCTTTCAGCCCTTCAAATTCAAAAGTCACTTTCATGCTGTTTCCTTCCCTGTGTCAGAATCTGACACATTTATGTGACGCGGTTCGCCTTCAGCTGTACATATTGCCTGTCGTTGTTCCTGAAGTCCCTTGCAAATATGTTGTACTTTTCGCCTTCGTACTCCACGAAGTAGTCCTTCAGGTGTGCCGCTATCTCTTTGACCTTTTTGCAATACCTGACCTTGTCAAACACAATCGTGTCTTCCAGCCTGATTTCTATTGCCTTGTACAGTTCTTTTCCGTAAAGGCTGCCGATCTCGCACCAGCATTCGTGATACAAGATCGGTTCTGCTTCCACACGCCTTCCGTCAACTTTCGTGTACTGATATTTGTATATTTTGACCTTCGCGCTTGACATATCACTTCAACCTTTCTTTCAACATCATTGACTGCACCGCGAATCTGACTTTGTCGTCTGTTGGTGCTGTTCTGTCCCTGTTGTCGTAGGCTTCTTTGACATACATGCAAATCAATAACTTCTGGCGGTTCGTGAGTGCTTCAGGATTGAAGTCTTTGATCAGGTCTGTCATTTCTTCCAGTACTGCTGCATAAATCAGTTTGATCACTTCATCGTCATCGTCATAGTCAATGCGACAATATGCTTTCAGTTCTTCCAGTTCCATGTCTTTTCCTCCTTCCCTGAAGCCTGCTGCCATTAACCAGCAACAGGAACTGTGATTTCTCCCTTGATAACTGCTGCTTCATCAAATGCCTGTACATCGAATCTGTCGCGTACCTTGATTCCTGTCTGATCTTTCGCCCATAAATCGCCAGCTTCGGTTGAAAGTTCGATGCTGATCTTCTCTCTGTCAAATAAAGTGATTGCTTCCTTCAAATCGCCCATGTAGATCGGGTATTTGTACGCTGACACGTTGTTTCCGTCTGACTTAACTTCCACATTCTTCAACACTTTGTTGCTGACTTTCTTGATCGGATATACACCGAAAAGAAGCATCTTTGACTTGTCTGTCACATCATGCTGCAAAATGTAGTCGCCACGCTCGTCCTTGATCTTGTCAAGGTAGTTGAAGCCTGACTGGTTTGTCAGAACGATTGAAGAAGATGCAATCGCTGGATCAAGTGTCACATTGAAGACATCCTTCAAGTCGTCATATCCGCTGATTGCCACTTCTTTTCCTGTTGTGATTTCTGCAAGTTTCTTCAAAATTGCAGCGTTTCTTGTGGCTCTTGACTTCTTCGCGATCCACTTATTCAGGAAGCCCAGAATATTTTCTGCTGTGTCCTGCAAAAGTTCCCTTGTAACTTTTAAGATGCCGCCCTTTTTCTTGATCTTGTACTTGATCTGTTTTAACTTCGGCGTTTCTTCCTCTCCGAACTCCTCGCCTTCGTCAACATCGTCCCATGGTGTCGAATCTGCATCGACTTCAAACACTCTGCTTCCTGACAATGTGCTGACAGGCTCAACATTGACATACTGTTCAAGGTCATCGTCTGTTCTTCTCAACTCATGGATGTCTGTCTGAATATCCTGCGGTACAGTGAAGCCGCCGTCTTCGTCTGACTTCTCTGACATTGCGTCCATGATCTTCTGATCCTTTTCATTCAGTTTTGTCTTGTGCATTCCGCAGACAATACGATTGACAAACGCACGCGCGATGTCTTTCTTTGAAGGTGCTTTGTCCTTACCTTCAGCCTTTTTTGCTTCGTCCTTGTCAATCTGGTCTTTGATGTCCTCGTCCTCGTCATCCTCTAAGTCCATAAGGATGTTGAAACGATCCTGCATGTCCACAAGTTCTGCTTTCGCTTCCTTTGCTTCCTTTGTCTTTCCCTCATTCACAAGGGCTTTGATCGCGTTCTTCTTGTCATTGATTTTCTTCAGTAACGCTCTTGCTTCTTTGCTCATTGTTTTTCCTCCGTTTTCTTAAATTCCATACATGTACAGATCGCCCAGAATTTCTTCTGTTTCGTCTGCCTGTTGCTGTCTTGCTTCGATGTCTTCAGCTGTTTCGGTCTTCATTCCTGCTGGCGCATGTTTGAATCTGTCTATCATGTAGCCGACACATGCTGCGACTGCTTCCGCTGATTCATCCACTTTGATGTTGAAATAGTCTGAAGCGCGACACTCTGATGCTTCGCTTTCTGACATCCATGTTTCTGCATTGATCAGTTCTTCAAGCTGGTCTGCTGTCACGCCTTCCTTTGCTTTTGTCATGTAGATGTCTGTGATCATCTGCTGACAGCTGTCAAGCTGGCTTATAACTGCCGCGAAGTCGTCTGCATTGCCCCACGCCATTGTCAGCGGCTTGTGAATCATAATCTGTGCGCCTGTTGACACAACAATGTCATCGCACGCCATAAGGATCACGGATGCGATTGACGCTGCAATTCCGTCCACAATGCCTGTGATATGTCCTTTGTGGCGTTTCAAAATGTTGTATATGCCAATTCCTGCGAATACATCGCCGCCACAGCTGTTGAAGTACACTGTCAGTTCTGCATTGTTGTCAATGCCGTTCAGAAAGTCTGTGATGTCCTGTGGACAGGTGTCTTCTGATGTCCACTTGTCCCACGCCGAAGATACAATGTCGCCGTAGATGTACAGTTCAACGCCGCCTGCTGCCGCGTCTTTTATCTGCATGAAGCCGACATTTTCAATCGTTCTTTTCGCTCGATTTCTTCTTGTGAAGTTCATTTTCTTCGCCATCGTCTTCCCCTCCTTTCCTGATCGGTGTCAGGTTCATTCGTTTCGGCTGTTTCCTGCTCCTGTTCATCCTGATCCGTATTTTCGCCGCCTTCTGTGTTTGGCTCATTTATAGGATTGTCAGGATCGCTGTCTTCTTCAGTGTCCTGTTCTTCAGCTTTGTTATACGCCGCCCCGACTTTCGTCAGTGGCACATACGTTCCATTGACGATCAATGTGTCGCCGCCTTCCATATCCATCAAATCAAGTTTTCTTCTAGCTTCGTTTACCGTTTCGATGCCGTTGTTGATTCCTTCTTTCAGGATTTCCATTTGTGTTTTGCTGTCTGTACGAAGCAGCACTTTTTCATTCATTTTGAAGTACAGCCCTTCTTCCACTTCGTCATCCGATAATAGCTTGTAGTTCACTTCTTCTTCGTACTGCTTCAGCACAAAAAGCATCGTGTCCACATAGAATGACAGCTGCTGCATTTCTGAATTGCTGTATGATGATTTTTCATAATCGTTGATCTGGTTCGGTTTAATTCCGAACGCTGCTGCGATCTGAAGTGCTGAATACTTTTTCAACTCAACAAACTGTGAATCTGTCAGCTTAATGTCCAGCGGTGTCAGCTTCATCCCCAGCGGCACAGGAAGAATCTTGCCTGTGTTCTGACTTCCTGCTCCGAAGCGTTCAAAAGTCTGTCGCAGCTTTGTGGCTGCATCTTCATTCAGTTCGCCTGTGTATTCCAGCACCGCTTTTGCTGTCAATCCGTTTTTATATAGGTTGTTCAGGAAGCGTTGTGATTCAATCACGCCTTCGACTGTCTGCTTCAGGATGTATTGCACTGGAAGCCCGACTATTCCGTTCAGGCAATGCGAAGTCTTGAAGTGCAAGACATCTTCTGTCCTGAATATGTACTGTTCGCCCGAATATTCATCGCTGTACAAATACCAGATTTTTCCCTTTCCTGCGAAAATGCCTTTGTCGTCAATAATGATCTGCACCCTGTCTGATGGCATGATCCACATGTCCAGTGCTTTGTATTCGCCGCCGTATTTCTTGCGCTTGAACTTCCTGCGTACATAGACATAGGCGTTCCCATAATGGTTTCTGTTCATTTCCACGGCGTTCCAGAAGGTTGTCGGTGTCATAAAAGGGTTCGGACGTTGCTTCATAAGCCTTGCAATGTCGTTGTCTATCGGCTCGCTGATGCCCTTGTTTGTCTTCTGGTAAAGTTTCCACGGCATTTTTGCGACTGTTTCTGACATCATTTTCAAACAAGTGAAGTATGTCACGTCTGATGTCGGCTTCTTGCTTTCACTGTCGCGCTTAATTCCAACCCATTCCAGAAATGATTCATCATTCAGCGTTGCTGTATCTGTTTCAATATTCATTCCGAATGCTTTCATAATTCCTTTGTTCAGTGTTTTCCACATGTTCAACCTTGCGCACCTCCCTTCTGTCGCAATTTCTCTGTGCCTGCAAACCAAATATCAAGGTATCTGTTGACATCTGGCTTGATTTCGCCCTTCATTGCCATCATCCATGCGTCAATAATTGCATCCACGATGTCAATTCGTTCTGTCGTGTATTCCTTGTCAATCTTGATTTCTCCGAAGCTGTTCGATGTCGTCTTCGCGTTTGCAATAGACCACTTCATTGCTTCGTTTCCGTCATGTTCGACATGTCCTGCTTCCAGTTCCAGTCGGAAGTCCACTGTCGGATCGTTCAATTCTCGCGCTGACTGTTTGACAGCAATGCTGTCGAATCCAAGTGCTTCCAAATCTGTCAGGAATGCGGAAGCATTGTGCGGATCGTAACAAATCCACTGCACATCCAATTCATACAGCTTCACGATCTTCTTCAGGTACGCAATAATGTACTTGTAGTCAGTTTTCACGCCGCCCATTGTTTCAGTCACTTCGACCAGTCCTTGTCTGATCCATAGGTCATAAGGTACGCGGTCAGTCTTGATGTGTTCTTCAACCCTTCGTTTCGGAATGAAGCTGTGTGCGTGTACGAAGTAGCATTTGTCTTCGCCTTGCATGAATGGGATCACGATTGCGATTGATGTCAAGTCGCCGCCTGATGACAGGTCAAGTCCGACATAAGCCTTCTGACCTCTGAAGTCAGCCAGTGTCTTCTTGACTGCTGCCCTTGTCCAGACATCCATGTCCTTGATATAGACATCATTCGTCCACTGAATCCACATGTTGAGCTGCTTGACGATGAAGTCGCGCAGCGTTGATCCTCCCATTTCCTTCGCCGTTGCAGCAATCGGGATCATGTTCTGCAATGCGTCCCTGTCATATTCCAGAATCGGGTTCGCCTTGATCCAGTTTTCAGGTGTCCACATATCGTCAGATTCATTCATCTGTGCGATGTAAATGAACTGTGAATCATTGCTTGCAACACCCTTCAGAACTTTCACACAGTATTCATATAGCGCAAAACACGGCGATTTCAGGTCAAATCCTGCTGTCGTGATCACGCTGATCAGTGCCGACTTCATTTTCTTGATGCCGCCTTCAAGTAGCTTGTACATCTGATCATCTTTGTGTGCATGGTATTCATCCACGATCCCCAGATATGGTCTGAAACCGTCAATCGACTTCGTGTCGCCTGACAGTGCCTTGATCTTGCTGTGTGTGATCTTGCAGTCAATCGTTGAATTGTGTTCGTGAATCTTGAAGCACTCTGACAAATCGCTGTCAGAATTTATGAACTTCACAATTTCGTTGAAGACAATCATTGCCTGATCTTTCTTTGTGGCTGTACAGTAAACCTGACCATATTTGTACTTGTTAAAATTGCCGTAATAAGCCGCCAGAATACCATTCAGGAATGACTTGCCGTTCTGTCGTCCCAGCTGTATGTAACTGGTTCTGAATCGTCTGTGATGTCCGTCTTTAGTTCTCCATCCGTTCAGACTTCCCAAAATAAAGCACTGAAACGGATATGCTGTCACTGGCTGGTTTTCTTTGCCTTCTCCGACTGGCTGTGGCGACAAGGAAA
>OGRH01001225.1_pt1 | contig 17079 bp, 10 predicted proteins | sample 1553461 | NCBI WGS metagenome assembly OGRH01 (sample SAMEA2580092, study PRJEB22360) | human gut metagenome | biome: human gut; feature: human-associated habitat; material: faeces | place: Denmark | collected 2008/2010
CAGGCCGGTTCGTCGAAAAGACGGTAGTCCGAGCGGCTTTCGTGCCTTCCCATGTAGACGAGCGTGACGATCCGTTCCGTCGCCGTGAACCGCATTTCGCAGGAGTAGTCCTTGGGGCCCGGGAATTGTACGATCCACTTTCTTTCCTGCAGACGCTCCGAAACAGAGCTCGGACGATCGGGCCGGCGGCACCCGGTCCATGCGGAACAACATGCGAGCATGAACAGAAGCCCGATCCGGCCGATCGGCTTCGAAAGCGCCTCGCCGTACGGACGAAAACTCGCATGCTTCATTCCGGTTGCCATATCTATTTATATTCCGGTTGTCTTCGTCCGGCATCTGCGGTGGTTTTTTGCGTGCGGCGATGCCGAGGCGCGGCGTTCTTTCGGGTTCCGTCAATCGTTTCCCGGGCACTTCTCCGGCGATCCGGGTTTCCTGTACGGAACGGCGTTTCGTTGCTCGTATCGTCTTTTCCATCTCAGGAACAAACCGAGCACGGCGAGTGTCGCCGCTCCTCCCAGTGCGTAGGAGAGATTCCGGGACAGAGCCAGTCCCTCGCCGGCGATAAAGATATAAGTCGAGCAGACGGCCGTCATGAACAGCGCCGGAATCAGCGTGATCGCATAGAGCTTGCGCTCGCGGACCAGATAGACCGTCAGAGCCCAGAGCGTGAACACGGCCAGCGTCTGATTGCACCATGCGAAGTAGCGCCACAGGACGGCGAAGTCGATCTGCAGGATGACGAAACCCGCGACGAACAGCGGAACGGAGATGGCCAGTCGCTTGAGGATCGGCCGCTGGTCGAGGCGCATGAAATCGGCTACGATCAGCCGGGCCGACCGGAAGGCCGTGTCGCCCGAAGTGATCGGCGCGGCGATTACGCCCAGCACGGCGAGCAGACCGCCCAGCGTGCCGAGCCAATCCCGCGTGATCGAATTGACGATGATCGCGGCGTTGTCGTTGCCCGACGAGGCGGCGAACAGCGCGGTTCCTTCGTCGGTATGGAAAAAGTAGGTAGCCGCGGCCGCCCAGATGAGCGCGACGATCCCTTCCGTGATCATGGCTCCGTAGAAAACCGGACGTCCGTATTTCTCGCTGGTCATGCAGCGGGCCATCATCGGCGACTGCGTCGCATGGAATCCCGAGATCGCCCCGCAGGCGATCGATACGAACATCATGGGGAAGATCGGCAGACCGTCGGGGTGCGTATTAGCCACGCCGTCGGTCAGTTCGGGCAGGGAGGGATGATGCCAGAAAAGCATGGTGAGTATTCCGACAGCCATGAATATCAGTGCGATGGCGAACAGAGGATAGATCTTGCCGATGATCTTGTCGATCGGCAGCAGCGTGGCCAGTACGTAATAGACGAATACGACGGTCGCCCAGAACGTCAGATCGAGACTGTCCGGCGTCAGCTTGGCGAGCAGGCCGGCCGGTCCGGCCACGAATACGGCGCCGACCAGTACCATCAGCAGCACCGAGAAGATCCGCATGAACTGCTTGAACCGGCTTCCGAGGTATCGGCCGATCGTCTCGGGCAGGCTTTCTCCGTCGTTGCGGAGCGAGATCATGCCCGAGAGAAAATCGTGCACGGCTCCGGCGAAGATACTGCCCAGTACGATCCACAGGTAGGAAGCCGTGCCGAACTTGGCTCCCATGATCGCTCCGAATATGGGACCGAGGCCCGCGATATTCAGGAACTGGATCATGAAGATTTTCCACGCCGGCATCGGAATGTAGTCGACTCCGTCCTGTTTGGTGTAGGCCGGAGTCGCGCGTTTCGGATCGACGCCGAAGACGCGGGAAACGAATTTCCCGTAGATGAAGTAGCCGGCTATGAGCGCGGCCAGTGCGACGGTGAAAGTAATCATAGGCTGACGACAATAACCCGCATGGCCCGGTGCCGTGCGGTTCGGTGATTTTCAGCGACGTGCCGGCGCTGCCGGCGCAGGCTTATTCTCCGTAGTGAAAGCGGACCGTTTGCTTGCAGTCGGGATGCAGCGAGCGGGCTACCGGGCAGGTAGCCGCCGCCCGTTCCAGTACGGTGCGCGCTTTCGGAGCCATCTCTCCCGGAAAACGTATGTCGATTATTATCTCGCCGATGCGGCGCGGATCGGCACTCATTACCTTGGTGATGCTCAGGCGGGTCCCGACTATGTCGACGCCTTGCGTCCGGGCCGCGATGCCCATCAGCGTCATCATGCAGCTGCCCAATGCTGCGGCTACCAGATCGGTCGGCGAGAAAGCCTCGCCCTTTCCGTGATTGTCGGTCGGCGCGTCGGTCAGAATCTTGCTGCCCGACTGCACATGGGTCGCTTCGGTGCGAAGCTCGCCCAGATAGATGGTTTCTACGGTTGCCATGCTTGTTCCGTTTTTTCTTGGGGATGCCGGTTTCTCCGAGGCCGCGGTTCCGGGCGGAAATGCTTTGCGCCGGAACGCTCGATTTCCGGATTACGCGTGCTCCCGATGACAAAGATAGCGCAACTTTGCTTTTTTCGTGTCATGAACCGGCCTTTAAATTGCATGCGCATGCAAAAAAATCGGTCGGTCGATTTTGCCTCGGCCCCGTGCCGGCCCGCTTGCCGGAGCCGGAGAATGCGGGTCGCGGAATCTTCCGGCGGGCCGATCCGGATCGTGCGTTCGGAAACGGCGCTGCTTCGGCCGTGATCGGATTTGGATATTCGTTTGATTTTCGTTACCTTACCGTCGGGTGCGGAGCGGCTTCCGAAACGAAGACGAGGTCCGCCGGTCCGGGATCGTTCGTTTTGCGGCGCTTGGCGAACGGTCCGGCGGCTTTTCTCTCCGAGGCGGCACATCCTGTCGCGGAACGGTTCCGAAAAACTAAAAAACGGTCGCCATGCAGAAAAAAACTCTCGTGCTTTTCCTGTCGTCGTTCGCGTTGCAATTCCTTTCTGCCGGCGAGCCTTTCATGTTCGTAAAAAGGGTGGAAAACAATATCGATCGGTGCAATTTGGAGAATATCCTGCCGGACGGGTCCGTCGAGGTGCTGTACAATCTGGGAAGCAAGTCGGATCTGGAACGATTGTTTTTCGACCGTTTCAATGCGCCGGTGGAGTTTTTCTTCAGGCCGAATCCCGGCATGAACGATCCCCGAGATGTAGCCGGTCTGCGAATCTTGAAAGATACGGCGGACAACTCGTATCGGCTCGAAGTCAAGCGAATCGCGAATTTTAAAGAAGTAGACGACGAGGTGGACAAAGAGTATCCCTATGTCTGTTTCAGAGCCGAGGATATGACTCCAGAGCTATTCGACATCATGATACGTCGCCATATAGAGCACAACGACAGCATGGATACGAAGCGGCGGCAGGAAAGAATGAAGCGTTACCGGGTCGAGACGAAATCTTTCCGCATCGGTCAGCAACTGGCCGACGCGCTGTACAATCGGATAACCGATATGATCGAGCATTTCGACAGTCGATACGAAGGGCGCTATGCGGCCTATTCGGTCACGTTCCGTTGCGTAGTCGGAAACGAGGTTTGGACTCTCTTTTTCCGTGATGTGCCGCAGGGCGAGACGCTCGCGCTTTCCGATCTGTGCATGCGGATGCTCCGCGACGCCAAGACGGACGATTGGGCCGAGGCGGAATATCTGAATCTGTTGAGCCGTTGAACCGGCGCTTTCCGGTCGGGGGAGGCGGCGGCGCGTTCCCGGTCCGCGTTTCGGTTTTCGCCGAAAATTTGCGACCTTTGCCGAAAACCTTTCCGATGAATGTCACTTCCGCGATTTTTACCGTCAGCAGCAGCTCGCTCGGCCAGTGTCCCTCGGACGGACTGCCCGAATTCGCTTTCATCGGGCGCTCGAACGTCGGCAAGTCGTCGCTCATCAACATGCTGACCGACTCCCCCTCGCTGGCCAAGGTGTCGTCGACACCGGGGAAGACGCGGCTCGTCAACCATTTTCTGGTCAACGGAAGCTGGTATCTGGTCGATCTGCCGGGATACGGCTATGCCCGCGTATCGAAAAGCCAGCGGGGCGAATTCTCGAAGCTGATTACCGACTACGTGCTCCGGCGCAAGCAAATGGTTTTCCTGTTCGTGCTGCTCGACTCGCGTCACGAGCCGCAGAAGATCGACTTGCGTTTCATCGAGATGCTCGGCCGCGCGGGCGTTCCGTTCGGACTGGTTTTCACCAAGACCGACAAGCTTTCTGCCGACCGGCTCGCGTCGAACGTGGCGCGCTACCGACGGGTGCTGCTCGAGTCTTGGGAGGAACTGCCTCCGGTTTTTCTGACGTCGTCCGAGAAAAAAAGGGGCCGTGCGGAAATTCTCGATTTTATCGGCCGCTGCCTGCGGCCGGCCTCGGACCGGTAGGCGTCGGAGTGTCGGAGAAAGCGCTGTTGCGGTCCGTGTCCTTGCCGCATTTTTGTGAATAAAATGACGATTCGTCCCTTTTTTCGCTAAATTTGAAGTACATTTGCACCCAAATGAATCAACCCTTCTGATCATGGCCATTCACAAACTCAAGATCTTCTCCTGCCGGGGCTCGCGCTATCTGGCCGAGAAGATCGCAGCCAATTTCGGCGTAAATCTCGGTAACTCACAGGTCTTGGAGTTCAGCGACGGAGAGTTTCAGCCTGCCTACGACGAAAGTATTCGCGGGTGCACCGTCTTTATCGTACAGTCGACTTTCCCGCCTGCGGACAATCTGATGGAGCTGCTGTTGATGATCGATGCGGCCCACCGTGCGTCGGCTCACCGGGTGATTGCCGTCATGCCCTATTTCGGATGGGCCCGTCAGGACCGTAAGGACCGGCCCCGCGTCTCGATAGGAGCCAAGCTGGTGGCCAATCTGCTGCGAGCGGCGGGCGTCGACCGGATCATGACGATGGATTTGCACGCCGATCAGATTCAAGGGTTTTTCGACATTCCGGTCGATCATTTGTATGCGAGCGGCATTTTCGTTCCCTATATGAAGAATCTGCAGATGGAGAATTTGTCGATCGCCGCGCCCGACATGGGTGGAGCCAAGCGTGCCCATGCCTATTCGCAGCACCTGAACGCTCCGATGATTATCAGCCACAAGCAGCGCGAGAAAGCCAACGTCGTGGGCAAGATCACGGCGATCGGCGATGTGGAGGACCGCAATATCATCATCATGGACGACATGATCGACACGGCGGGCACGATCACCAAGGCCGCCGATATGTTCATGGAGATGGGCGCGCGAAGCGTCCGCGCTGCCGTGACTCATCCCGTGCTTTCGGGGCCGGCTTACGACCGGATCAACAAGAGCGCGCTGTCGGAAGTGATCGTGACCGATACCATACCGCTGAAGCAGAGCGAAGACCTGTCGAAATTCACCGTGCTTTCGGTGGCCGACTTGTTTGCCGATGTGATCGAGCGCGTGCACGATTACAAGGAGATCAGCTCGAAATTCATCTTTTGAGACGAGCTTTCGGCACGAGTTTGACAAACCGGTATGAAATTCAAGCAAAAAGGCGCGAAAGCGCTTTTTTGCTTAATATGACCGTTCGTACGTAAGAATGCCCGTTCCCCTCTCCGAATATGGCGGTGGGACTCCCGGCTTCAGAGAGCGTCGGGAATTCTCTTTTTTCGGATAATTGCCTTTGTCGAATGTGCGCAGTGGGGAGGGTGGGGCTGTTGCCCGGATTTCATTTCGACCCGTTTCCCGTTTGCGTGAGTTGCCGTATTCGATGTCGGATGAAATTTGGTGCGCTTCCCCTGTCCGGGCGTATGATCCGGTTGAGCCGCACCGCGTGCTATGCCGCCGATATTTCCGGGAGGTGGCGCTGCGACCGTTTCCGTATTTGTGGACGGAGTGTTTTTGGAACGATTGACGGGGCTGTTCGCGTACGGTATATCCGGCAAGAGCCGTTCTTTATTATGTTTTCCGGTACGAATCTCTTGCGGGGAAGCTGTGACATGCTGCTCCAAGGCATTATTTTCATTGATTTTTAGCCCGGAAATTTGGTCGTTTACAAACTTTGACCTACTTTTGCGTTCGGTTCTTTCGGAAGAAAGCCGAAGCCCGGAGAGGTGGGTGAGTGGCTGAAACCAGTAGTTTGCTAAACTGCCGAGCTGGGCAACTGGCTCCACGGGTTCGAATCCCGTCCTCTCCGCCACGTTGAAAGCCAAGAGGCGACAACGATAGGTCAAATCCTGCAGGATCAAATACTTGCAGGATTTTTTCTTTTTTGGGGTATCGTCAAAACCAGCGCGGAAAAGGCACTGAAACAGGTAGCAGAGTATCCAAATCGTTACCTGAAGGCTCTGCCCCCGCTCAGGTAACGATTTGTCCGGAATTGTCTTACTTACAGCCGAATATGGCTGAGAGAATCTATCGAGACAAAAAACGGAGTCAGTAATTTTGCAAACAAATCGTTACCTATGAAAAGCACATTCAAAATTTTCTTCTACCTCAAGAAGACTACCCCCCGTACAAATGGCTGCGTGCCCATTATGGGGCGTATCACCATCGACGGCAAGTTCGTCCAGTTTTCGACTAAGTTGGAGATTTCTCCGGCGCTGTGGAACCAGCGAACCCAACGGGCGAATATCGTCAAAGGCAGCTCAGCCGAAGCTGCGAATATCAACGAACGGCTCACTTATATCACTTCCCGGATGCTGGAACTCTACCGGGAACTGCAGGAGCAGGACCTCTATGTCACCGCCGAAAAGGTCAAGAATGCCTTTATGGGACACACCATCCGCGAGCACACTCTGCTCTCATTGTTCCGGCAGCACCTCGATAACCTCGAGAAAGTCAAGGGCGTAACCATCAGTCCGGCTACCGTGCAAAAGTATGACCGGACCTATCGTCATTTAGCCGAATTCCTCAAAGCCGAATACCGCGTTTCGGATATCGCCTTGTGTGAAATCAACCATATGTTCATCACCGATTGGGAACGTTACCTGCGCACGAAGTGTAATTGCGGGGCCAATACCACGGCCAAGTTCATGCAGAGTTTCCGGATGATCGTTCTGATGGCCCGCAACAACGGCTGGCTAATCGGCGATCCTTTCGCCAACTATAAAATCAAGCTCGAAAAGGTGGACCGAGGCTATCTTACCAAGGAGGAGATACGACGTATAGCAGAAAAAGAGTTTGTTTGCAAACGGCTCGAACAGGTTCGGGACATTTTCCTCTTTTCCTGCTTCACGGGTCTTGCGTATATCGATGCCAAAGCCCTGACCGAAGACGATATCCGACCGGGGTTCGACGACCGGTTGTGGATCATGACCAAACGGGTCAAGACAAATACCGACGTGCGCGTGCCACTCTTGGACTTTCCGTTGTCGATTCTGCAAAAGTACAAAGGCAAGCAAGCCTTTAAGCGCGTTCTTCCGGTCTTGAGCAACCAAAAGATGAACGCCTATCTGAAAGAGATCGCCGACGTGTGCGGCATACAGAAGAACTTGACTTTCCACGTAGCCCGCCATACATTTGCCACTACTATTGCATTGTCGCATGGAATGCCCGTGGAAAGTCTAGCAAAGATGCTGGGACATTCAAATATTAAAACGACACAAATATATGCGAAAATTACAGATCATAAATTGAATCAGGATATGGAAAACCTTGAGAAAATAATATATAAAATGTAGATTTTATTTAATAATAACTGTTTTGTTAGGTTGTGGAGAATAACTTCCACAACCTTTTCTTTGATAGCACACTAAATTATCCTATTCGCGTTTTCTAAATTTTTATCTTTTGATTCGCTTCACTCGCTCTAATTAGCAAATATTCCATAGAACTTGCTGTCGCCATTTGTTTTGTATAATTCATTTTTGCGAGAACAACCTGATCATCAATCTTATTGTCTCCTTTTACTTCGATTATAACGTAAGAGCCATCTTTCTTTTTAACGAGGAAATCCGGGTAATAAGATCGTACACCACCGGAAACGGGATCGATATAATTAATGATAAATTCAGTTTGCCCATGTGTAAGCATTCCTGTGAACCATACCTTTTCAAGACGCTTGTCATCACAAAGTAGATTCCAAAACATATCGTACTCTGGTTTAGAATCAAAGCAATAATGATCCAGATTAAATGACCGATCCCTGTATTTATGATACTTTTCATCTGTCATCGAAGCGAGTAACCCGTCTTTGTATTTGATTGAATAAAATCCATCTTTAGGCTCTTTGACCAGTTGAAGCTCCACCTCTTCTGCATGTTCATACTCCTGAATATCGTAAAGTTCGTGAAAAAGCTTTGGGATAACAATATCATATAATAACTCATTATATTGATTGATGCACTCACATATTTTTTCACAACCTTCTACCGAGGAGGAGAGAATATCCCGGATTGTAATTGGAGAATAGTTGATATAGCGAGCTATTTCACCCACTAGCGTAAATGGGGTGAAAATTCTTCTTTCTTTTGCGCTACTGCGATCCTCACCCACACCAATTTTTTCTGACGTGTTAAATAACTCGCGTTTGGTTTCTATGATTTTGTATCTCTCAATATCTGCAGTCTTAAGTTCGAAATCTATTCTTTCGGATATGACTTTTTCTTTTAGTTTGAATAATTTTTTTACTCGCTTGATTTTTACAGATACAGGAGGAGGGACAATGCGAATGTCCACTCGATTATCTTTTTCGCCAGCCCCCTTCATATCGCTGAGAGTAATGTTGAAATTATTTTTCAACTCGTCGTCCAATATTTTTGTATTTTCATCTGAAAGAAAAACCAATGCCGTGTGTTGGTAATCACCGATCTGTCTCAGACAGCGCATAGTGGCCTGAAGGACAAACACCTTAGACTTAGGTTCCCGGTGCAGGGCGACACTGAATAAAGACCGACAATTCCAGCCTTCTTTTCCTTTGTTTACAAGCAGAATGAATTGTTTGTTCGATGAAGGGGTATCTAAGTTCTTGAATTCCCGGAGGTCATCATTGGAGGTAATTTTATCATCGCCAACGTTTACCAATATTTTGGATGTTGGAATATTCAGTTCGCCGAGCACCTGTTCTATCGCCGGAAGCAAGTCCGATTGCAGCTCATCAATGGTAGATGCAAAGAATGCCATCTTTGGCAGCATTCCCTCGACGCGAGTTTGACCTATCTTTTCCCAGAAAGTTCGAACCGTAATTCTGCAAAATGCCAGCGTCTGATCTTTTATATTTTGATAGCCTTTAATATCCGCTTTCTTTAGATAACCATTGTCAATAGCGTCTTTCAAGCCATAGGAGTATACTACTTCCGGCAAAAGCCGATTGCTAACGTAAGGTGTCCCAGTATAATTATAACATGCTACAACACGGGATCCCGCTTGAGCCAAATTAGCAGCCAATTCGTTAATAGTAACACGCAGACTTGTTGCCTTTTTGCTTGTCGTCAGATCTTCTGACAGCTTTGTGCCGAAAACGTGGTGAGCCTCATCGACATAGATGCCAAGTTGTTTTAATCGAAGCAGCTTTGAGAACCGTTGATTGGTCATAAGCTCCAACTCGCTGTCAATATCTTCAATCCCTGCTTCTTCGGCTAATTTCGCCCAAGCTTTGTTAATTGAGAGTGCTTTATACTTACCTGATTCTGCTCCAAATAACGTTTGTGCAGCGGTCTTGGTTTTGTGTTCCCGTTTCAGAATGATCTTCTGAGTGTTGGAGATAATGATGTTATAGTTCGAATTCTCTATTGCGTTCAGTGCATCTCCACTTTCATCCAGGAAGTGAAATTTCAGATTGGATTCCAGCCAGCCGAGGTATTCGGCCGGTATAACTTTTGACTTGTCGAAAGTCTGGATCTCCTTTAGCGATTGCAAAACCGTTTTATCGGGTGCAAAAACCAATGCATTGTGACAGTAAAGGGGATTGCGTGGATACTTATTCGCCAATAAGAACTCGTAAAATATCGAGGTGGCCATCAGGACAGTCTTACCCAAACCCATCGTAAGGGCAAAAATGTAGTTCGGGTAGTCTTGCCCCATTGATTTGATCAGTGCAAATACGCTTGCAAAAGTTTCTTTAGTTGTTTCATATCCATCCTCTGCAACACCGAAAAGTGTCAGACCGCCATGAATATCCCGTCCTGCAAATCGCCGGCCTTCGAATATTCCATCGCGATTATACCATTCTTCAAATACCTCCCACAACTTTTTATTCTCGCAAAATTCTTTTAAGAATACATACATCTCCAAAGCCTCAAATTGCGGTTTCCGCAAATAGGCAGAACTGTTTTCTTTGGAGTTATTGAAGCTGAGAAACTTTTTAGTCAGAGGCTTGAAGGCAGAATACACCCGTTTACGCTCCTGTTCAATAAAATTTTGCAGGTAACTGTAGAATGGGAAATCTATCGTGCGGCTTTGTAATCGTTTGGCCATAATATTTTATTCAACGGTTACTTCTATCGACTCGCTTAGCAGGTCGGTTATCTTTACACGTATTGTCGCTGCATCGGCAGGAATGGGATAGGACCCTTTCACCAATTCGTTCTTGGCTGGAATATCGACCATGGTCGGAGTGAAGACCGCACCATCGTAGTTGAAGTCAATTTTAATCGAGTCCGTTAGCTCTCGCCAGTCACCTACACTCTCTTTTTGGAGCGACAGTTTTTGCAGTAGATTCATCGGGTAGAAATCACGAACAACCAGCTTGCCACCTTCGATAATTACGTCGGCTTCCGAATCTCGTTTGAATTCCAAATCGGATTTGTCGCGCATGATATCAAGAACTTCTACGTCTATTGAATAACCAGATTTTCGCATCTCCAATTCGAGAGCCGCTCCCAAATCCGGTTCGTGTCCCATACATACAAGCGTTATCAGCTCGACGGGTTTACCCGGAGCTTCATTATTGCGCTTATCGAATATAGCATACGGGAAGTTTGTGATCAACTCATTCAAATCGGCACGTGTGGCAATACGGTTTACAGGCATAATCTTAACCATACGACCATCCTTCTCCCCATCGTACAGATCATTGCCCGGCAGGGGTTGCAATTCGAGAGCTTTAATCAACAGATCTTTTGCTTCTGTCGGATTGCGGAACACGTCATAATTATTTACATTGTAAACCTCGAATCCGGTATAGAGTTGCGTATTGTCTTCGGTTAAATCGAGCTCTTTATCTTTTCCCGCAAGCTCTTTCTGGATTTTTAACAGCCGTTTTACCGTGGTATCCACAGCGCCGAGGTTGATGTCCGCACCAATAAAACGGCGGCCCAGTTTCATTGCCGTAGCTTGCGTTACACCACTTCCCATAAAGCAGTCAAAAACTAAATCACCTGGATTTGTTGATGTTTGAATAATGCGTTCTAACAGAGGCATTGGCTTTTCTGTTGGATATCCTACTCGTTTTATTCCATCATTCGGGTATCGCCCCGCAATTGCCATAATCCACCAATCTTCAGGTATTTTCCCATCCGGAATCTCATAATCTCCAGCAATAAAACCAGAACCTCTTAATCCATCTTTAAAATTGCCTATAGTTTTTCCATCATGAGGTATTCTGATTTTTTCATCATTAAATTTCCATTTACCATCTTTGCAATACCATAAAATGTTGTCATGTTTTCTATTAAATTGCTTCATGCCAGGTGAACCTGGGCCATAATAGCACCATATTATTTCATTAATAAAATTCGAAGCTCCAAATATTTCATCCAATATACACCTTAGCTGATGTACCTTATGCCAGTCACAATGAAGATATATGGCTCCCGTATCCGACAATAATTCCCGGAGCAAAATAAGCCGTTCGTACATAAACTGCAAATACTCGTCATTATTCCAGATATCCGTGTACTGTTTTTCCTCGAAAACGGTACTGTCATTCTCGACTTTTTTACCGCGAAGCTCGATCGTCTTTTTATAATCCGCCTTTGAATCAAAAGGAGGGTCGATATAAATCAGATCGACTTGTCCACGATAATACTTCAACAAATGACTCATCACCTGCAGGTTGTCACCCCAGAAAATTTTATTAAACCATCCGTCGGTATCCTCTCCAAATGTTTCTTTCAATTGCGCCGGATAGAATTGTGTCGCTTCAAATGGTCGTTTGCCTTTCCAATGCAACATCGGATGTCCTTTTATTGGTGCAAACTTAAAATCCTCTACCGAATCAATCTTTTGCTCTGCCTTTATGTTGAGTTCGTTCATAGCTTATGGTGTAGATTTAACAATATTTATTATTACAATAAAACCGCATATCGCACTCCTTACATTGATTTTCTGTGCGGCGTATCCCCTCCATTGAGAAGTCGCGCCTCTCAATTTTTCGTACAACTTGTTCAAATGAATCTATAGTCTCTTCGATGTTATGCGCTCGATAGGGGAATGTGATTCGTGGGTTGCTATCATCCTCTTTGGGATAATAGAGATGCATTTTGCTGACCTTTGCACCTGTACGCTGTTCGATCAGATGTGCATAAACTTCAAGCTGTCTTCGGTATTGATTAAGCTGTTGTCGCTTTTTTTCATCCCGCGTATTGACATCGGGCTTATCTCCGGATTTGAAGTCTACGAGTTCAACGGTATCATCCTCTCCTTTGACCAAGTCAATGGTACCTTTCAAAATATAATCATCCTTAACGAGCGAAACATCAACCTCGGCTTCTTGGATCAGATGCCACTTGTCTGCATTATTATCTCTATAACGAAGGATCTGTTTCAGAATGGCTTGCTGTTGCTCTTCGCGTAAGTAAGAACGCATTTGCTTGACTAATAGCTGGTAGTTCAGATTGAACCATTCTGTAATGGTCTCGTCCGTCAACCTATTGACCTCGTTGCGTAGTACTGCACGGTGGATATCTTCTATAGTTTGATGCAACAGACTACCGCCAAGAGGACCTCCGGTTCGCACTTCTGCAAACTCTAACTCTTTGTAGAATTTATATTGCAGAGGGCAGCTTTCATAGAGCAGAATATGTGATGTGAATGAATATTCATGTTTGATATTCACAGGCTTTACATCTGCCAGCGTCAATTGATTCAAATCGAATTTGCTTGTGTCTTTCCAAGACGGAGTCTGATCCCAGATTGTCCGAAAGGGCTTTGAAGGCAGGCTCCCGGCTCCAGTATGTTCGTGTCCTGTCAGAACCAATAGATTCTGGGCCCGTGAGAAAGCAGTGTAATACAGTCGTGCAAAATCATAATACTTTGTTTGCTCAATGGGCTCATACATAGGTTTTTGGAAATACTCTCTTTGTAGAATCTCACCCAGTTCACTATAATTCTTCCTCGGCACACCGTTCATACTCCCCACAATAGTGATTGGAAATTCCAATCCTTTAGATTGATGGATCGTCATAAATGACACGCATCCCGACGGTACGGTCTCATCGAAATCCTCAAATTCTCCAAGTCCACCGTCGATAACAAACCGCAGATAATCATTGAAAAGTCGATACAAGATCTTGTCAATATTTTTCGCCGATAGAACCGTAATATTATACAGATATTCAAACTTACTCAATAGAGTTGTAAGAATACCGATATTATAGGCCGGACGCAGATCGTTTTTATTTGCAGACAGCTCGATGTCAATATACCGGGCAAATAGCGGGAACTGCGACATCTGGTATACAAGTGCGGTGAATGCATAATTGGTATTATGCGCAAGAGATATATGTACCTTTTGACATGCAATTACCCAGCGGATGAGCCGCTCATTCCTTTGGGGATCTTTCTCAACAGTGGTGCGGAAAAATTCCTGCCAAGATTCATACCGATCTCTCATGGAGTTTGTCTCTGAGATTGAGTCTAAAACCGTAGGAAATATAGAGATCAGACATCCCATAATAAGCTTGATCTCCTCGCGTGCAAAGAATAGTTCAGAACGGGGTGAGAAAACGCGCACCCCATGCATTTCGAGATAGTCGGCTAATTCGATAACCTTACTGCCTTTGACCGAGCGGAATAAAAATGTGATTTGATTGTGATTGGTTACGATTCCTTGGGCTGTCAAAGTATTAATAAAATCGAGTACTTCTGCAAAATAGTCCTCTTCAATGCTGCTGTCCGAAGATAATTTCACTACCGCTGCCGTGGCTGGAAAGGGGCGTTCACAAGCTACAATAGTTTTATGGAAACGGAATTCTTTCCCGGCATATGACCAATCTTGAGATCGCATCCATTTATTACAGAAATCTATGATCTGAGGATGTGATCGATAATTTGTTTGCAGATAGAACGTTTTACACACTCCTTTGGAGAAGTTATTTGCAAACTCCAAAATATTACGAATTGTGGCACCTCGGAACCGATATAAACCTTGGTCGTCATCTCCCACAACGCAAATGTTGTTATGCTTTGATGCCAAGCATAATAGAATCTTTTCTTGGACGGTATTAGTATCCTGATACTCGTCTATCATAAAGTATCTGATTTTCTCTTGAATACTATCGAGTACCTTTGGATGTTTTTCTAATAATTGTAGTGTCTCACTCTGAATCGTCGAGAAATCAAGTGCATTTTCCTCGCTCAGAATATCCTGATAAAGCAAATAGCAGTCTGCTAAGGCTCTGACAGAAAGGTGTTGTGAATCTTTAAGTTTTTGGACGTCCAGCATCTCTTCACTTACGACATTGAGTAAGTTGATTATTGCTTCAGCTTTCCGCCAGCGACTGATATTCTTGTCTCCGATTAATTCTGATATACTATCGACATTAAGAAAATCAGTGAGATGCCGATAGACGAAAAACGCCTGTTCAAATTGATCGAACAATCTGTAGTTCCGTTTGAGGCGGGTATATTCCTTATACTCTTCGAGAATACGCAAAAAAATAGAATGCAGGGTCCCTATATACATTTCGCTCAAATTGGCTTTTATATCCAACTCTAATAGTCTGTTTGAAATGCGTGTAATAAGTTCCTTGGCTGCTTTGTCTGTAAATGTAGCAACCATAATATTCTCGGGAGATATCCCTTTATTTACGAGCGACACAACTCGCTCGACTAACATCTTGGTTTTTCCTGAACCCGGACCCGCAATTACCAATACGGGCCCTTCTGTTTGTTGAAGTACCTTTGCTTGATCGGAATTTAATGCAAGTCTAATTCCCACTATCTTATTAATCTATTAATTAGATAAATAAGGCCTAATTTTAAAACAACTCTTGGGGACTCATCTTCAAAAATTCGTCGTAAGGAATTCCTCCTGTTCCAACAAGCAACACTTTGTCCGGTTGAAATTTCTCTGCAAATACACTCATCCCCTCATTGTCTGCATGAGCTCCGCTTTTCACCTCCAAACCGATAACTTTACCACCTTTTTCAAGAACAAAATCTACTTCGAAATTACCTTCACGCCAGTAATACAGATTATATCTGTCAGATATGGAGTGATTCATTAAATGCGCTCCCACTGAAGACTCCACCAGTCGTCCCCATAATTTCGGATTGACTACTGTGTCCTCAAAAGTTTCATCGCTTTGTGAAGTCAGCAGTGCATTATTGTAGACCTGAAACTTGGGACTCGACGATCGTTGCCGAATCACATTCCCGGCATACTTTTCCAAACCACCCAAGAGGCCGCAGTCAGACAGCAATTTAAGATAATTTGCCAACGTTGTCGTGTTACCGGCATCTTGTAGCTGGCCAATAATTTTAGTGAAAGAGAGAATCTGACCAGAAAATAAACAACCGAGTTCAAACAATCTCTTTAACAATGCCGGTTTATCCACGCGAGTCAACATCAGAATATCTTTTGAGATGCTTGTTTCGATCAAAGCATCCTTTATATAGTTTTTCCAACGTTCTTCGTCATTAATAAGCGAGGCAGAACCCGGATATCCCCCGAAATAAACATATTGCTCAATCGACCACTGGAACGCGGCCTGCATTTCAGCAAAAGACCAATGACCGAGATAAAACGTTTCGAAACGTCCTGCCAATGACTCTGTGAGTCCTTTCTGAATTAATAATCGGGAAGATCCCAGTAAAATTACTTTGATATTGATATTTTCTCGCGTATCCTTATCCCATTGCTGCTTGACGATCTCACTCCAATTTTCAATCTTCTGAATCTCATCGACCACTAGCAGATATTCTGGCACATTTGCAGCCTTCATTCTAAACCTAGCTGTCTCCCAAACCTGAGTCAACCAAACCGAGTTAGTTGCCGACACGGCATCCGCAGATTCATACACATAAGGTAATGAAAGTTTCTGCAGCAATTGATTTACCATCGTGGTTTTACCCACCTGACGAGGCCCAAGGATTACCTGTATGAACTTTCGTGGTTCTTCGATCCTTGCTTGAATCTCCTTTATATAAGGACGTTCGTACATAATAAACGAATTACTCAATGATTTGCGTAAATTTACTCAATATTTTTGTAATTACAAAATATTACTCTCCTCTAGTCACAGGGTTTCCATAGCTTCTCACAGGTTGTTGTATTCCCCATTGGAATTCTTGTCCGTTACTTGGACACAGACCTAAACCAAGCAACCTTGTTCTTTTCCATCAGAACAAAGACACTCCTTATTTTGATGTTATCAAAAGATTTAAGTTATGACAGGGGTTATATATGTATATATACATATATAAAACCCTGTCCAAAACATAAAAGTTAAAAGTCGAAAAATGAATTTTTATATCGAATCCTTTCGGCCATTCTCTTTTATCACCAAATAAAAAGTTTCTACCAGCCAAATACAACTAATTACACGACAAGGAAACATAATCTTTGAGAAGACAAGTTTTCTGAATTTGCATATCCACAGCAAAATACGCATATTTGTACTGTTAGCAGGTTCTTAAAAGACGATTCCGGACAGTAGATCATAAGGTTAGTATCCAAATCGTTACCTGATATAAGAAAAACATAGCAAGTACCTGATTACAGGATATTCCGGAGAGCTAGGTTCATTTTCCGTCTTCTCCGCAATAAACATTGAAAATCAATGTTTTACAAAGCAAACACCCAATTTTACACCCAAGAATGTAAAGTCGGGTGCTTTTGTAATGTATCAGATTAGGGTATAGGATTGCAACTAACTGAAAATCATTACAAGGACTTAAAGAAAAACATAAAAAGAAGACGACTTTCGGGTCGTCTTTTTTATTTTTGCGCCCAAAAATCGGCCGAGGTTCCCGGATATAGGAACCTTCATGTATCGGATTAGGGCACG
>OGRH01001228.1_pt1 | contig 17064 bp, 10 predicted proteins | sample 1553461 | NCBI WGS metagenome assembly OGRH01 (sample SAMEA2580092, study PRJEB22360) | human gut metagenome | biome: human gut; feature: human-associated habitat; material: faeces | place: Denmark | collected 2008/2010
GCTGTCTGAACCGCGCTTTGCGGGCTGTCAATCCCAGGGTGTACCCTGGTTCCAGTCACATGGGCAATGGGGCGCGCGGGGCTATGACAACCTCGCCCCCGGCGATGCCATCTTCTTCGATTGGGACCTGGACGGCAGCGCCGACCATGTGGGCATCGTCATCGGCACAGACGGCAGCCGCGTTTATACCGTAGAGGGAAACAGCGGCGATGCCTGCAAAATCAGAAGCTACGATGTGAACTATGAGTGCATCAAGGGCTACGGCCTGATGAACTGGTGACAAATCTTTTGATAGGAGTGATTGATTATGGCTACGAAAATTGAACGCATTGACCGGGAAATTACGAAAACCCGTGAGAAAATCGCAGAGTATCAGGAAAAGCTGAAAACGCTGGAAGCGCAGAAAACCGAAGCGGAAAATCTGGAGATCGTCCAGATGGTGCGCGCCCTGCGGCTGACCCCGGAGCAGCTGAACGCTATGCTCTCCGGCGGTACGGTCCCCGGCATGGCCGCTGCCTCCGCCGACTACAACGAACAGGAGGACACCGCCCATGAAGAATAAGAGAATTTTCAAGACCTTTTCGGCCCTCTGCGCCGCCCTGGTGCTGATGATGGGCCTTTCCGTGACCGCCTTTGCCCAGGGAACGGAGCAGCCCCCGGCAGAGGATGCCACCAACGATGAAAATGTGGTGGTGGAAAAAACCGAGGACAGTCCTGCCCTGACCCCGGAGGGCAACGCGGCGCTGGTAGATGATTTCGGCGGCAACAAGCAGCTGATTACCGTCACCACCAAGGCGGGCAACTACTTTTACATCCTCATTGACCGGGCCAACGAGGACAAGGAAACCGCCGTCCATTTCTTAAATCAGGTGGATGAGGCTGACCTGATGGCGCTGACCGGCGAGGCAGAAACGCCCGCCACTTGCTCCTGCACCACCAAATGCGTGGCCGGTGCGGTCAATACATCCTGCCCCGTCTGCGCAGTCAACATGACCGAGTGCGTGGGCAAGGAAGCAAAGCCAGAAGTCCCCGCTGAGCCGACAGAACCCGCCGCCGAGGAACCGGAGAAAAAGAGCGGCATGGGCGGCATCCTTGTTGTTCTGCTGATCGTCGCGCTGGGCGGTGGTGCCGCGTTCTACATTTTCAAGCAGAAAAAGGCCAAGCCGCAGACCAAGGGCAGCGCCGATCTGGACGATTATGACTACGGCGAGGACGAATACGAGTTTGAGCCGTATGAGGACGAACCGGAACAGGATACTACGGAGGATACGAACGCATGAGATATTTCACCAATAATCCGCTGGAACGCCTGATGATGCAGAAGCCGAAAGCAGCGCGGGAGGACAGCCCTCCCGACGCTGCCAAGGAACACTTCTGCTACGGCTGCAAGCGCTTCGGACAGAGCTGCGTTCGCCCCTGCTACCGTGACGTAAAGAGAATGGAGGCTGCACCATGCGCCTTGTGATCGCCGAAAAACCCTCCGTAGCGCAGAGCATCGCCGCCGTGCTGGGGACAAAATCACGGCATGACGGGTATCTGGAGGGCAGCGGGTATATCGTGTCGTGGTGCTTTGGGCATCTGGCAGAGCTGGCCGACGCCGCCGTTTACAATGCCGATGATGCCAAATGGACGCTGGCGGCGCTGCCCATAATTCCTACCTCGTTCCGCTTCATCGTCCGCTCTGAAAAGCAGAAGCAGTTTGACATTCTGCGGGAGCTGATGCGCCGGGAGGATGTGGCAGAGGTGGTCAACGCCTGCGACGCTGGGCGCGAGGGTGAGCTGATCTTCCGCACGGTTTACTGCCTTGTGGGATGCTCCAAGCCGATTCTGCGGCTTTGGATTTCTTCAATGGAGGATGATGCCATCCGCAGCGGCTTTCAGCAGCTTAAGTCTGGGCGCGACTATGACGGCCTGCATCAATCCGCCCTGTGCCGCGCTAAGGCCGATTGGCTGGTTGGTATCAACGCCACGCGGTATTTTTCCCTGACGTATGGACGCACATTGAACATCGGGCGCGTCATGTCGCCCACGCTGGCGCTGTTGGTACAGCGTGAGGCGGAGATCTCCGCATTTGCGGCAGAACCGTTCTACACCGTTCAGCTCGATTGCGGCTTTCCCGCCACGACAAGCCGAATGAAGGACAGAAAGGATGCCGACGCCATCGCCAACGCCTGCAAGGGCAAGACGGCAACGGTCAAAAGCGCGGAACACAAGGAAAAGTCTGAGAAAGCGCCCGCGCTCTACGACCTGACCTCCCTCCAACGCGACGCCAACCGCGTTCTCGGCTACACCTCTCAGCAGGCCCTCGACTATCTCCAAGCGCTCTATGAAAAGAAGCTCTGTACCTACCCGCGCACCGACAGCCGCTTCCTGACCGACGATATGGAGGGCAGCGTCCCCGGCCTTGTCGCCGCCGCTGCCGCTGTCTGCGGCATGGAGAAGCCGCCGACCATCTGCGCCAAGCAGGTATGCAGCAGTAAAAAAGTCACCGATCACCACGCCATTGTTCCCACCATCAGCGCGGAAAAGGTAGATATAGCCTCTCTGCCGCTGGGCGAACGCGAGGTGCTGAAGCTGGCGGCAAGGGGCTTGCTTCGTGCGGTGGATGAACCACATCGCTACGCAGAAACGGTCATTACGGTGGACTGTGCCGGTCAGAGCTTCACCGCCAAGGGCAAAACCGTCCTTGCTCCCGGCTGGAAGCGCTATGAGCAGGAGCAGGCAGAGGCAGCGCCCGCGCTGCCGGAAGTGACGGAGCAACAGACGCTTTCCGTATCTGCCGCGTCGGTCAAGACCGGAAAAACCACGCCGCCCAAGCATTTCACCGAGGATACGCTGCTGGCTGCGATGGAGAACGCGGGCAAGGAGGATATGCCAGATGATGCCGAGCGCAAGGGCATTGGCACCCCGGCGACCCGTTCCGGTATCATCGAAAAGCTGGTGTCCTCCGGTTTTGTGGAGCGCAGGAAGTCCAAGAAGATCACAAATCTGCTGCCCACCTCCACCGGCACGGCGCTTATCACCGTTCTGCCCGAACAGCTCCAGTCTCCGCAGCTCACCGCTGAATGGGAACACCGCCTGAAAGAGATCGAGCGCGGCGAAATCGCCCCGGACAGCTTCATGGATGGGATCGCCGCCATGCTGAATGAGCTGGTGCAGACCTACAAGCCCATCCCCGGTGCGGAAGTCCTGTTCCCCTCCGGGCGTGAGGTAGTCGGCAGGTGTCCCCGCTGCGGAGCCGAGGTGACGGAATCACCGAAAGGCTTTTTCTGTGAGAACCGCACCTGTTCCTTTGTTCTCTGGAAAAACAGCCGCTTTTTCACCGCCAAGAAAAAGGCGCTGACGAAATCTCTTGCCGCTGCGCTTTTGAAAAATGGCCGCGCCCCGCTGAAAGGCTGCTACTCGGAAAAGACCGGGAAAACCTATGATGCCAGCGTTTTTTTGGAGGACGATGGGCAGCGCGCGGGCTATAAGCTGGTGTTCGACAATGACTGATACGCCGCGTATGGATCACAAGCAGCTCCGCCGCTCCAAAAAGCTCATTCGGAAGCTCTGCTGTAATTACGATCACGGCAACTGCCTCGCGCTGGATGATGGAGAGCCTTGCGTCTGCGTACAGGGTATTTCCTACTCGCTGCTGTGCAACTGGTTCCGAAACGCGGTACTTCCCGCCAACCATGAGCTGCTGGCCGACGTGATGCGGGAAAGGCCGGGAAAGCGCTGCGCCGTCTGCGGTAAGCCGGTCTATTCTTCCTCTAACCGCACCAAATATTGCCCCGCCTGCGCCAAGCAGGAGCGTCGAAAGCAGGACGCCAAACGAAAGCGTGAACAATACTGGAACCTCCGCAAATAGAGGGCGTAAAAGCCCCGTGCCGCAAGGCTTTTTCCATGCGGAATCACAAGGGGCTGCGTCATTCTATCCGCAAGCTCAAAAACAACGTCTATCTGCGGAGAATCGCCCCTGTGCAGGATGTGTTTTCTGCTGCGCAGGGGCGCTATTTTTTCTGAAAGGAGATCATCATGGCTGAAAAACAAACCAGCAAAGACCGGATGCGGGAGATCGTTGACAGCATCGAAAACGGCATCAAGGAGCTGTTTGAGAGCGATAAGTACCAGCAGTATCTCTCCACTATGAGCCGCTTTCACCGCTACTCGGTCAACAACACCATGCTCATCTATATGCAGCGCCCCGACGCCACCCATGTGGCGGGCTTCAACAAGTGGCGCGATCAGTTCGGCAGGAACGTCCTGAAAGGCGAAAAAGGTATCCGCATCATCGCTCCTACTCCCTATAAGAAAAAGGTCGAGGAAATCAAGACCGACCCGGAAACCAATGCGCCGATGCTGGATGCGGACGGCAAGGCCATCATTGAGGAAAAGGAAATCCGTATCCCTATGTTCAAGGTGGTATCCGTCTTTGACGTGTCGCAGACTTCTGGAAAGCCCTTGCCCCAGCTTGCCGCCGATCTGAGCGGCAATGTGCAGCAGTATGAGGTTTTCATGGAGGCGCTGCGCCGCGCTTCTCCCGTTCCGATAGAGATAAAGCCCGTTGCGCGGGATACGGACGGCTTTTTCAGCATTAAGGCGCAGAGCATCACCATCCGCGCCGGTATGAGTGAGGTGCAGACGGTATGCGCCGCCGTCCATGAGATTGCCCACGCCAAGCTCCACGACTACGAACACATGACGGAGCTTGCGGACGATGGTGAGACGATCCTTGTCCCCGGCGAAAAGAGCCGTAACACCGAGGAGGTCGAGGCCGAAAGCATCTCCTATGCGGTCTGCCAGTATTACGGCATTGAAACGGGAGAAAACAGCTTCGGCTATATCGCCACATGGTCAAAGGGCAAGGAGCTGAAAGAGCTTCGTGCCAGTCTGGAAACTATCAACAAGACTGCCTCCGAGCTGATTACGGACATTGACCGGCACTTTGCGGAGATTTGCAAGGAGCGTGGCATTTCTGTGGAGAAATCCGAGCAATCGGAAAGCCAATTAAAAGAGAATAGCAATATGTCTGCGGCTGACTTGGCAAAAAGCATTTCAGAGCTGTATCTCGATGCGAATGGCCTTGCCTTTCTCAGCGAATTCGCAAGTCAGGAAGATTGCCTTCAGCATTTCTACGAAGATCTGTTGACGGGAGCAGATGAGATAAAAGGCTTCCTGTCCGAAACGCTTGAGCAGAGCGATGAATACGCGCACAGAGCGAATGAGCTGCTGTTGGAAGTTGAGGCATTTCAGGAAAGTCACACTTCCTTAAAAGAACTCGACGCTAATGAGCGTTGGTATGCGGTTGATGGTGGGAGCAAGCATCTTCGCATAACAGAAGATGGTGCAAAATATGCCTATGAACTTTACGACAAGGACACTCTACACCTTCTGGAAAGCGGAACAGTACATGACGATGATGTAAACTTTCTTTTGGCGGCTGCGATTCGTATCTGTGAAACACATGGGTATGATAAGACCGTACCGTTTGAAGTTTTGTCAAATGAGTTTGCAGGGATTTTGTACTCACTCGAATTGTCATCGGACGACAATCAGGTTGTTCACGAGGAGGCCGGTTCTCATGCCGCAGGCACACTTCCAACTTCGCCAGAGCTGGAACAGGCCACACCTATGCCTGACCCCACGCTGACGGTGGACGATATGCGCAGCTATGGGTATCTGGATAGTGATATGCTCCCGCTTTCCAAGGATCGGGCAGTGGAGCTGCTGGAGCATGACATCACGGTTTATATGCTCTATCCCGACAACGCCGAGGAAATGGTCTTTGAAGCTGAGGACATCATCAAGCACGACGGAATGTTCGGCGTCACAAGACCGGATTGGGATGCGGTCAAGGGCCATATCCCGCCCCGCGATGTGGAGCAGCGTTTTTTGAACAGTCCCACCGATTCTATGGCGATCTACCAACTGCGCCGGGATGCGCCGGTGGAGCTTCGTTTTGCCAATCTCGGCAGTCTGGCCGCGCCGCCTGACCCGGCCAACTATGAAGCCGTCTATACCCGTGAGGTGTACCCGGACGATGATACCGGCAGAATCCTTGAAAACTTCTACTACATTTTCAACGACGAGCGCCCCGGCGATTTTGTGGGACACAGCCTCTCCGTCAGCGACATCGTTGCGCTGAAACAGGACGGCAAGGTATCCTATCACTACTGTGACAGCATGGGATTTCAGGAGCTGCCCGCCTTTCAGAAACCTGAGAATTACCTGAAAGCCGCCGAAATGTCGATGGAGGACGATTACGGCATGATCGACGGCATTATCAACAACGGCCCCAAACAGCCCACCGTCGCCGACCTTGAAGCACAGGTCAAGGCCGGTATGTCCATCTCCTTGATGGATTTGGCAGAGGCGGCACACCGGGAAAAGAAGAAATCTGTGCTGGAGCAGCTCAAAAGCCAACCGGCCCAAGAACGTCCACACAAAACAGCGCCCAAAAAGAGCGCGGAAAAGGAGCTTTGATATGAACATCACCTTTGAAGAACGCCAGCTTATGAGCCTCTACAACACCGGCACCCGCACGGGCTTGATCGCGGCGCTGGAGGAAATGCGCAGCTACCTCGCTGCGGATGAAACGGAGCTGCGGGAGCTGACGGACAGCGCCATCGCAAAGCTGCGCAGGATGAGCGACGCGGAATATGACGCGCTCGACCTGTTCCCCGATTTTGAAAAGGAGGATATGGATGCCGAGTAAAGTACAGCTCTATGCGCAGATGGCAGACCGCACGGCGGAGCAGATCACGGGAAGCTACCAGAAGTGGACGGCATTTCTGACCACCGCCGCAAGGCTGTATAAGTACCCCTACAATGAACAGCTCATGATTTTCGCCCAGCGCCCGGAAGCCACGGCCTGCGCGGAATACGACCTTTGGAATAAGCAGATGCGCCGCTATGTGCGGCGAGGCAGCAAGGGCATCGCCCTTGTGGATACCAGCAGCGACCAACCCAAACTCCGATATGTATTCGATGTTTCCGATACCAGCGGCGGCGAGAACTCTCGCCGCCCTTATCTTTGGGAATACCGGCAGGAGCATCGTGAGGTGGTATCTGCGGCGCTGGAACAGCGCTTTGACGTTTCCGGTGAAAACGGACTTGCCGATCAGATGGAGCGTGTGGCGGCGCAGCTTGTAGATGAATACTGGCACGACAATCGGCGCGATATTGTCGGCATCGTTGACGGTTCCTTTTTGGAGGACTATGATGAGTTCAACATCGGAGCCGCTTTTCGGAACGCCGCTGTTGTCAGCACCACCTATACGCTGCTGTCCCGCTGCGGGATGCAGCCGGGAGATTACTTCGAGCATGAGGATTTTCTGAACGTCTTTGATTTCAACACCCCGCAGACCGTCGCCGCCCTTGGAACGGCCATCAGCCAGTCCAGCGAGCTGGTGCTGCGGCAGATCGAAGTCACCATCAAGAATTACGAGCGCGAGAAAATCGCGGAAAGGAGCGAAAGCCATGAGCGAACTGACCTACACCCGCAGCGGGGATTATCTGATTCCCGATCTGAGCCTGACCGAGCAGCCGCAAGCCCCGCTGGGCAAGTACGGCAGGATGCGGAAGGATTACCTGAAGGAGCATCGTCCGGTGCTGTGGAACAGCCTGCTGCTGTCCGAGAAGCTGTACCCCCATCTGCGGGAGATCGACGAGGCAGCGAACAACCGGCTGGAACAGATGATGCCGGAGCTGATGAAGTCGGCAGGCGTGACGGAAGCGCTGAAAGCCAGCGACCCGATGAAGTGGGTAGGGCTGATGAACACGCTGAAAGCGCAGGCCGAGGAAACGATCCTCACGGAGTTGGTGTTCAGCTAACCATGTTCGATGCCCCTGCTGGGGCGCAGATATCCTTCTTCCCCTCAGAGGCAGAACAAATTCAATCCATCGCAGAAGCGGAGAGTGTAACACCCTCCGCTTTTTCTATGTTCATTTCTCAGAATGATATTGACCACATCCTGCGCGCGGGCGGTAATGCGGATGCAGCGCGGATGAAAATTGCTGCGGAATTCTCCAAGCAAAAACCTTTAGAGGATCGCGCGGCATTTCTGAAAGCTCTTTACCACGGCGGCAACGGCCTGATTACGGATAACGGCAGGTTTTCCGCATGGTACGGGGACGATGGTATCCATATTGCAACCGGAGATACCTCTCGCTATCTTCGCTCTGCACAAGTGATAGGCTGGGCAGATGCGGCGGAGCGTATTGAGGAACTTCTGGACGGCGGCACATTTGCCACCAATCTTGAAGTCACAGAAGCCCCGCGCTATGAGCGGCTGGGTATTGCTGTGGATGTCTGGAATCTTTATCACGATTTCTCGGATGAAGCAAAATCGCTGGGGTATCTGTCCTGCTTGGGTAATATCCATAGCACCAGCTTTCCAGAGGAAACGGAGCGCCTGACGGATGATCTGCTGAATCCGGAGTTTCGGGAAAGGCTTCTGGCAGAACACAGAGTATTTCTTGACGCATACCGTGAGAACCGGGAGCTTCTGCGTTTCCATTTCCACCGTCCGCAGGCGCTTCTTACACGTATGGAAGATCTGTCATTGCCGCGCAAAGAATATCACTCCGATATGGCGGCTGTTCCGAAGACGGGCCGGTTTATCACTGAAGATGAAATTGCGGCTTCTCTTGCAAATGGAAGCGGCTTTGAGGGTGGAAAGACCCGCATCCATGAGTTTTTCCAGACTCCGCACACGACAAAAGAGAGCGCTGATTTTCTGAAAAAGGAATACGGCATCGGAGGACGCACCCATGCTGTATCCAGAGAAAGCGGCAGCTATGAAGATCACGGCAGCAAAGGCATTGTGCTGAAAAAGAACGGCTGTGCAGACATTCAGATGAATTGGAACAAGGTCGCTTCGCGCATCTCGGAGCTGGTTCGGTTGAACCGCTACCTTACGCCGGATGAGCAGGCAGCCTATGACAAGGAAATGGCGCAGGACGCCATGCGGAACGCGGTTTATAACGACTATAACGACGTAAAGGCGGCGTACCCCGATGAAATTGTGCTGTATCAGGTTGGGGACTTCTTCGAGCTGTATGGCGAGGATGCGCGGGCAGTTGCAGATGATCTCAGCCTTGAGCTGACGCGCCGCAATTTGGAGGGAGTAGGCCGTGTTACCATGTGCGGCTTCCCTGCAAAGGATTTGGAGAAATACGTTGAAAAGCTGCGGGAAAAGCATGATGTAACAATTTCGCGCATTGGCGATTCCAGCCATGAACACACGGCATATACGCTTCCGTCCATCGACCACGAGGCAGAACAGGCCATCAATGCTTATGAAGCAGAGTTCGGCGCGGACGGCACGAGGGTGTTCCGCGATCCTGCCGCCGACGCGCCGCAGCCCACGGTACGGGAGCTGTTTGACGGGTACAAGCTGACCGTTGGCAACGCGCTTTCCAAAGATACGGCTTTTGTCAATGCCTGCCGCAATTCAGACCGCCAGAACGCTTATCTGGAGGGTGCGGACGCTATCCGTCGTATTGTCACGGCATCTGATGATCTCCATCTTGTCCGCCTGTACTTTGATATGCCCGCGTTCCATAACCGGCTGCATCAGGAGCTTTTGGAGGAACTGTATCCCACGCTGGCAGCGACGGTCGCACCCTCTCCCTATCAGATTACACAGGAGGACATTGACAACGCGCTTCTGGATTGGCACGACAACCTAAAGGGCAAGCAGGAAGTCGCACTATATATGCAGGCGCATGGGCGAGAACGCAGCACCGCCGCATGGCTGGCTGCAAAATATGGCTGGGAAGATAGCAAAACCCCCATGTATATCCATGTAGGAAACGCCGAGCCGGTGACGCTCACATGGGCGCAGGTACAGCGGCGGTTGGCACAGCTCATCCGCGAGAATAAATTTTATGATGAGAATGAGCGACTGCGGTTATTTTCACCTGACCGATACTCCATTCGTCTGCATCCCGGCGAGGGCGGAATTACCGGCATTTGGGATGAGGTGTTGGAACGGTTCTGCGGAGACGGGGAACAAACGCTCCGCTTTGCAGAACAGAATAACGCCATTGCTTACTTGGATGGCATCAAACGGGATATGGGAATTGAGCTATCCCCTCCGGCGTTTACAACACCGCTTGGCTATACTTATCATATTGGAGATCGTATTTCATCCATAGAGTTAGACCACATAGCAGCAGTCGGCGCTATCGCGCGTGTAGATGAAGATCACGTCTGGCACACGTTACCGAACGTACCCGGACAGGAACCCGTCAGCATCGACCGCAATTCCTTTGAACGCTACCTCGACACCAGATATTTCGAGGTTTCTGAACCGGAGCCGCAGCGCGTCATTGCGGCGCAGCACACAGAACAGCCAACCCCGGAGACGCCGCAAGCGGTTCAAAACCTTATGGGGCAGCGCGTGGAAATTGATGGTAGGCTCTATAATGTTGATTCCGCAGATGAAACTGTCGCGCATCTCAGCGTCGTTTCATCCTCCAGCGAGAGCAATCACGATCCGGAACACAGAACCGAACCGGTTTCTGCTGTCCTCACACGAATTGCAAATCAGGGTCGTGAGTTTGCGCCGAATATTTCGGCATATCAGGCGCTTCGTGCGGAGCATCCCGAAAAGCTCATCGGTGTCCGCGTCGGAGAACGGCTGCTTTTTTATGGTACAGACGCAGCGCGCGCCGCCAGCGCCTTGAATCGCCGCCTGCTGCAACGCGATATTCCCGGTATGGGAGAAACCGCTGTGACCGGCTATGATTTTGGACAATGGGCAAGCGCCGCAAAGCGGCTGCTGGAGCATGGACACAGCTTCGTGTTTGCGCAGCCAAATGAAACCGACGGCTATGATGTTATCAACGAGGCCGATGCCAAGGAGTATATCCCCATTGGCATGGAGTTAGAGATTGACGGACGGAAGTTTGTCATTGACAGCGTGAATTTCGGCGCAGATGAAGTATCTCTGCGCGATGTAACTTTTCAAAACAGGCAGGGCTTTCCCATCTTCCGCTCTGAACACATTGCGTTTATACGCTCGTTTGTTGAAGAACAGGAACAGGAGCAGCCGCAGCCCATCGCCAAACCCGTCGCGTTCTATCCCGCCGAGAAAACACACTTGCCCTACGACATAGAAATCCAAACGCTGCACATCCCAGAACCGGAGCATGACCCACCCGCTACGGAACCCGCCAAGCCTGAACCGCCCGCCATGAGCGAGGAAGAAGCTCTGATTCTGGAGCATGAAGGCCGAGCGGCACTTTCGGAAATGGGCGAGTTCGTGCCTGATTTTGATGATGCCATCTCTCAGGCCGAGATCGACGAGCCTCCCGCACACCGTCCTGCGGTATCCGTCCCCGTTGACGGCGAGTGGCAGGGCTTTCCCAGCGTTGCCGCTGCGGAGCAGGCCGCTTACGCTGACTTCAAGGCGGCAAGCCACCGCGACGCGCAGAATTTCCACATCACCGATGATGCCCTCGGCGTCGGCGGCGCAAAACCAAAGTTTCGGGCAAATATGGCGGCGATCCAACTCCTGCAAGAGCTGGAGTTTGAGGGCTTACAGGCCAGCCCGGAGCAGCAGGAAATCCTCTCCCGCTATGTGGGCTGGGGCGGTCTTGCGGATGCCTTCGACGAGAATAAGCCAAACTGGTCGGACGAGTTTGCAGAGCTGTACGCCACACTTTCCCCGGAGGAATACGCTGCGGCCAGAGCGTCCACGCTGAACGCCCACTACACCAGCCCCACCGTCATCAAGGCGATCTATGAAGCGGTCGGCAATATGGGCTTCCAGAGCGGTAACATTCTGGAGCCGTCTATGGGCGTCGGCAACTTCTTTGGCCTGCTGCCGGAGCAGATGCAGGGCAGCAAGCTCTACGGCGTGGAGCTGGACAGCATCACCGGACGTATTGCCAAGCAGCTTTATCCCAAGGCGGACATTACCATCGCGGGCTTTGAAACAACGGACAGAAAAGACTTTTACGACCTCGCCGTGGGCAACGTCCCGTTCGGACAATATCAGGTAGATGACCGGGCTTATAACAAGCTCGGTTTTTCCATTCACGACTACTTCTTTGCCAAAACCCTCGACCAAGTGCGTCCGGGCGGCGTGATTGCGTTTGTGACCTCCCGCTACACGATGGACAAGCAATCGCCCGAAGTCCGCAGGTACATCGCGCAGCGAGCGGAGCTGCTGGGTGCCATTCGTCTGCCCAACAATGCGTTCCGCGCCAACGCCGGTACGGATGTGGTTTCGGACATTCTCTTTCTCCAAAAGCGTGACCGTCCCATTGAGATCGAACCGGATTGGGTACACCTTGGCCAGAACGAGGATGGCTTTGCCATCAACCGCTATTTTGTTGACCACCCGGAGATGATTTTAGGCAGGCAGACCTCCGAAAGCACCCAATACGGCAAGCAGGATTTTACCGTTGTCCCCATTGAGGGGCTGGCACTTGCAGATCAGCTCCATGATGCCGTGAAAAACATTCGCGGCACCTATCAGGAGGCGGAACTGCCAGAGCTGGGCGAGGGCGAACAGATCGACACGTCCATCCCCGCAGACCCCAATGTGAAAAACTACTCCTACACCGTGGTGGACGGCGAGGTGTACTACCGGGAAAACAGCCGCATGGTCAAACCGGAGCTGAACGCCACCGCCGCCGAGCGTGTCAAGGGCATGGTCGCGCTGCGGGATTGCGTGAATGAGCTGATTGCCCTGCAAATGGACGAGTACAGCGCAGAAAGCCGGATTCAGGAAGCGCAGACCGAGCTAAACCGCCTCTATGATGCGTTCTCCGCAAAACATGGCCTAATCAATGACCGTGCGAACCGTCTTGCGTTCTCTGACGATTCCTCTTACTACCTCCTGTGTTCACTGGAAGTGCTGGACGACGACGGAAAGCTGGAGCGCAAGGCGGATATGTTCCACAAGCGCACTATCAAGCAGCAGCGCAGCGTAGATTCTGTGGATACCGCCAGCGAAGCCCTTGCTGTCTGCATCGGAGAAAAAGCCTGCGTCGATCTCGACTTTATGGCCTCCCTCATGGGCGGCAGCGAGAAAATCCCGCAGATCGTTGAGGATTTGAAGGGTGTCATTTACAAGGAACCCAACAGCGGCCCGTTTGACTTGGAGGACGGCGGCGAGCATTGGACGAAGGGCTGGCAGACGGCAGACGAATATCTCTCCGGCAACGTCCGGCAGAAGCTTCGCACCGCGCAGCGTGTAGCAGCGCGCGACCCGTTCTTCGCCGGGAATGTGGACGCCCTGATTGCTGCCCAGCCGAAAGACCTTGAAGCCAGTGAGATTGAGGTGCGGCTGGGTGCGACATGGTTTGATAAGAAGTACATCGAGCAATTCATGTACGAAACCTTTGAAACGCCTCGCTATCTGCGCGGACAGATCGAGATCAGCTATGTCCCGTACACCGCAGAATGGCAGGTTTCCCGCAAGAGCATGGTGCGCTACAACGATGTGGCGGCGTTCACCACCTACGGCACAGACCGTGCCAGCGCCTACCGGCTGCTGGAGGATGCGCTGAATCTCCGCGATATTCGCATCTACGATACCATTGAGGACGCAGACGGACGGGAGCGCCGTGTCCTCAACGCCAAGGAAACCACCCTTGCCGCGCAGAAGCAGCAGCTTATCCGGGATGCGTTCAAGGACTGGATTTGGAAAGACCCGGAGCGGCGCGAAACGCTGGTACAGCAATACAACGAGGAAATGAACAGCACTCGTCCCCGCGAGTATGACGGCAGCCACATCGTTTTCTCTGGGATGAACCCGGAAATCACCCTCCGAGAGCATCAGAAAAACGCCATCGCCCATGTGCTGTACGGCGGGAATACGCTGCTGGCACACGAAGTCGGTGCGGGAAAAACCTTTGAAATGGTAGCCTCTGCGATGGAATCTAAGAGATTGGGCCTGTGCCAGAAATCCATTTTTGTCGTACCAAACCATCTGACGGAACAGTGGGCGTCTGAGTTTCTGCGGCTTTACCCTTCGGCCAACATCCTTGTCACTACCAAGAAAGACTTTGAAACCCACAACCGCAAGAAATTCTGCGCCCGTATCGCCACCAGCGACTATGACGCCGTTATCATCGGCCACAGCCAGTTTGAGCGTATCCCCATCAGCCCGGAGCGGCAGGAACGGCTCCTTCACCAGCAGATTGAGGAAATCACCGATGGCATTCAGGATACCAAGCTCGCAGGCGGCAACAGCTTTACCATCAAGAGCTTGGAGCGCACGAAAAAGGGACTGGAGGCGCGGCTGAAAAAGCTGCAAGCCAGCGACCGCAAGGATGATGTGATTTACTTTGAACAGCTCGGCGTAGACAGGATGTTTGTGGACGAGTCGGACAATTATAAAAATCTTTTCCTCTATACGAAGATGCGCAACGTGGCAGGGCTTTCTACCACCGATGCGCAGAAATCCTCGGATATGTTCTCCAAGTGCCGCTACATGGATGAGCTGACCGGTGGGCGCGGCGTGGTGTTTGCCACCGGCACCCCGGTTTCCAACTCCATGACAGAGCTTTATACCATCCAGCGCTATTTGCAGCATGACCGGCTGCAAGAGATGGGTATGGGCCACTTCGATTGCTGGGCAAGCCGCTTTGGTGAAACCACCACTGCGCTGGAGCTTGCCCCGGAGGGCTATGCTTTAATAGGACGATAAAGTTAACTGTCCTAAATTGAAAATACATAAGGAAGGAGGTTAAGAGAATGTCAAGGACTTCAAAGATTACAGCACTTTATGAGAGATTATCAAGAGATGATGACCTGAATGGCGAGAGTAATTCCATTACCAATCAGAAAAAATACCTCGAAGATTATGCCCGTAGGAATGGTTTTGTGAATATCCGCCATTTTACTGACGATGGTTTTTCGGGTGTAAATTTCAATCGCCCAGGCTTTCAGTCTTTGATAAAAGAAGTTGAAGCAGGCAATGTCGGAACATTGATTGTTAAGGATATGAGCCGATTAGGGCGAAACTATCTGCAAGTCGGATTTTATACGGAAATTCTGTTTCCGCAGAAAGATGTCCGTTTTCTTGCAATCAACAACAGCATTGACAGCAACAATGCTTCGGATAATGATTTTGCTCCGTTTTTGAATATTATGAACGAATTTTATGCCAAAGACACGAGCAATAAAATCAAGGCTGTATTTGATGCCCGAATGAAAGACGGAAAGCGTTGTAGCGGTTCAATCCCTTATGGATATAACCGATTGCCGAGCGATAAGCAGACGCTTGTTGTTGACCCTGTGGCTTCTGAGGTGGTAAAGCGTATCTTTCTGCTTGCCAATGAGGGCAAAAGTCCACGAGCCATAGCGGAAATACTGACCGAAGAAAAGGTTTTAATTCCTGCCGCATATGCAAAGGAATATCACCCCGAACAGTACAACGGGATTAAGTTTGCAGACCCTTATATTTGGGGCATATCTGCTATTAGAACGATTTTAAGCAGGCAGGAATATCTTGGACATACTGTTTTGAGAAAGTCGGTCAGCACCAATTTCAAACTGCATAAGAGAAAGACTACCGATGAAGATGAGCAGTATGTGTTTTATAACACCCACGAGCCTATCATATCGCAGGAACTTTGGGACAGCGTTCAGAAGCGAAAGAAACGAGTGAACAGAGCTGCGGCAAGAGGTACACATACCAACCGATTAAGCGGTTATCTGTATTGTGCCGACTGTGGCAGGAGAATGACTTTGCAAACGCATTATAGCAAGAAAGACGGTTCTGTTCAGTATTCTTACCGTTGCGGCGGGTATGCAAGCAGGGTTAATTCCTGTACTTCCCATACGATTAGTGCTGATAATGTTGAAGCCTTGATATTATCGGCAATCAAACGCTTTTCAAGATTTGTTCTGAATGATGAAAAAGCCTTTGCTTTGGAGCTGCAATCCCTTTGGAAAGACAAGCAAGAGGAAAAGCCGGAGTACAATCAATCGGAGTTGAAACGCTGTCAGAAACGCTATGACGAACTCTCTACGCTCATTCGTGGCTTGTATGAAAATCTTATATCGGGATTGCTACCCGAAAGACAGTACAAGCAACTGATGAAGCAGTATGATGAGGAGCAGGCAGAACTGGAAACGAAGATTGAAGAAATGAAAAAATCACTTGCCGAAGAAAAAGTGAATACGGTGGATATTAAGCATTTCATCTCTTTGATACGCAAGTGTAAAGAGCCGACAGAAATCTCCGATTTGATGTTCCACGAACTTATTGACAAGATTGTTGTCTATGAAGCCGAGGGTGTGGGAAAAGCAAGGACACAAAAGGTTGATATTTACTTCAATTGTGTCGGACAGGTCGATATTGCCTACACCGAGGAAGAACTTGCCGAGATAAAAGAGCAAGAAGAACAAGCAGAAAAGAAGCGATTGGAGAAACAGCGTCAGCGTGAAAAAGCCTATCGAGAGAAGCGAAAGGCAAAAAAACTTGCTGAAAACGGTGGCGAAATCGTCAAAACAAGGGTATGTCCTCATTGTGGGAAAGAGTTTACCCCTACAAGCAACCGACAGATTTTCTGTTCAAAGGATTGCTGCTATCAGGCAAGGCAGGATAAGACAAAAGCCGATAGAGAAGCGGAAAAAGGAAGTCATTATTATCGTCAGCGTGTATGTGCTGTGTGTGGCAGTACTTACTGGCCTACACACAGTCAGCAGAAATTCTGTTCCGAGGAATGTAAAAAGGTAAATCACAATAAGAAAACCTTGGAGTTTTACTACAAGAAGCAAAAGGAGAAAGAACTATGCAAAGATTTATTACAGACGAAAGAACAGGTATCCGATACGAACTCATCGGAGATTACTATTATCCCTGCCTGACAGTAGAGAAAAGTCCTCCCCTTTCAAAATATGGTCGATTGCGGCAACGATATTTGAGGGAACATAAGCGTGTGCTATATTTTAATCTGCTGACAAGCGGAAAGTTATATGAACACCTTGCCGAAATTGATACTTCGGCTCGTGATATGGCGGAATATCTGATAAAGGGAATGGCAAAGAAGCAGGGTGTAACGGAAGAACTGAAAGCAACGGATATGATGAGATGGATAGGATTGATGAAT
>OGRH01001237.1_pt1 | contig 16942 bp, 10 predicted proteins | sample 1553461 | NCBI WGS metagenome assembly OGRH01 (sample SAMEA2580092, study PRJEB22360) | human gut metagenome | biome: human gut; feature: human-associated habitat; material: faeces | place: Denmark | collected 2008/2010
GCCACTGGTGTTCCTCCTAATATCTACGCATTTCACCGCTACACTAGGAATTCCGCTTACCCCTCCGACACTCTAGTACGACAGTTTCCAATGCAGTACCGGGGTTGAGCCCCGGGCTTTCACATCAGACTTGCCGCACCGCCTGCGCTCCCTTTACACCCAGTAAATCCGGATAACGCTTGCACCATACGTATTACCGCGGCTGCTGGCACGTATTTAGCCGGTGCTTCTTAGTCAGGTACCGTCATTATCTTCCCTGCTGATAGAGCTTTACATACCGAAATACTTCTTCGCTCACGCGGCGTCGCTGCATCAGGCTTTCGCCCATTGTGCAATATTCCCCACTGCTGCCTCCCGTAGGAGTTTGGGCCGTGTCTCAGTCCCAATGTGGCCGGTCACCCTCTCAGGTCGGCTATGGATCGTCGCCTTGGTGGGCCGTTACCTCACCAACTAGCTAATCCAACGCGGGTCCATCTTATACCACCGGAGTTTTTCACACTGCATCATGCGATGCCGTGCGCTTATGCGGTATTAGCAGCCGTTTCCAACTGTTATCCCCCTGTACAAGGCAGGTTACCCACGCGTTACTCACCCGTCCGCCACTCAGTCACAAAATAATCAGTCCCGAAGGAAATCAAATAAAGTGCTTCGTTCGACTTGCATGTGTTAAGCACGCCGCCAGCGTTCATCCTGAGCCAGGATCAAACTCTCATGTTAAAAGTTGATCTCAGTCAAGTTAAACTTGGCTAATTCGTTCATTCAGATAATTCTGAATTTACTGTTTTAAAGGTCTTCAATTTTCATTGAAGCGTTCTGATTGATTCTCAAAATCTTTCAAGGTTTCTCACTGTTCAGTTATCAATGTTCTTTGTTTTGCTCTCTTGCGACAGCTTGATTATTTTATCAAATCGCTGTTCGTTTGTCAAGCACTTTTTTTATTTTTTTGAACTCTGTTTTAAGTTCTCTGTCTTGCGACAGCTTGTTTATTCTATCAAAATGTTTTGCATTTGTCAAGAACTTTTTTCATAACTTTTTTAACTTATTTTCAAAGCAATATCTATAAAGTCATGTCTGTAAAATGTAACTCACAAGCTCTACAACTCAATGTGTCCCGCGAGTCAGCTTTGATATAATATCATCCCGGCACACATATGTCAACGGATTTTCTGCAATTAATTAAAGTAGTAAAACTGCCTTAAAAAACGCAAATTTTCTAAATTGTCTGTTTATTATATACAATTCTCGCAATTACTATCTGACAGCCTCTATCGCTTCCTTGATATTTGCCACACCGACAATCTCAATTCCACTAATATGCGACACTCCTGCAAGACACACTTTGGGAACAATACACTTTTTAAAGCCAAGCTTCTTTGCCTCAGCCACACGCTGCTCGGACATGGTAACTCCGCGTACCTCTCCGCTTAAGCCTACCTCTCCAAAGCATATGGTATCCTCACGCACTATAATATCCTTTTTGCTTGATGCGATTGCAAGCACTATCCCAAGGTCTATCGCGGGTTCGTTCATCCTTATACCGCCTGCTATATTCACATAAGCGTCACAGTCTGACAGTGACAGGTTGGCTCTTTTTTCAAGGACCGCCATGAGTAGATTTACTTTATTATAATCTGTTCCATTTGCTGTACGCCTTGGATTATTAAAAAAACTGTGACATACAAGAGCCTGTATCTCGAGAAGTATCGGGCGGCTTCCTTCTATGGAACATGTGACAATTGATCCTGATGCTCCCTCGGGCTTACCGCTAAGCATATACTCCGATGGATTTTCCACCTCAACAAGTCCCTCCGCCTTCATTTCAAATACGCCTATCTCATTGGTCGAACCAAATCTGTTCTTAACGCCTCTAAGTATCCTGTACGACTCATACCTGTCACCCTCAAAATAAAGCACAGTATCAACCATATGCTCTAACGTCCTCGGCCCCGCAACCGCACCATCCTTTGTCACATGTCCTACTATAAAAACAGAAATACCCAGAGTCTTTGCAAGCTGCATAAGCACTCCGGTTGTCTCCCTGACCTGTGATACACTGCCCGGTGCCGACGCTATCTCCTCATTGTACATAGTCTGGATGGAATCTATTACAACAACCTCCGGTTTTTTGCGTTGAATCACGTCCTTTGCTATATCAAGACTTGTCTCACATAAAAGCTCCAGTGAATCCGTAAAATCACCAAGTCTGTCGGCACGCATCTTTATCTGATGCAGGGATTCCTCACCTGACACATAAAGTAATGGCACCTTTTTTTGTGAAAGTTCCCTGCATACCTGAAGTAGAAGCGTGGATTTTCCTATACCCGGATCTCCTCCCACAAGCACAAGTGACCCCCTCACAATTCCTCCACCAAGCACTCTGTCAAACTCGGCTATACCTGTCACTATACGCTCCTCTTTCTCGCTTTTTACTGCCGAAAGAGGCAGAACCTGTGCCGCCTTTGATTCTTTTTTTACTTTTCCCGACGAGCTTATCGACTTTTTATCTACGGTTTCCTCTACAAATGTATTCCATTCCTTACAGGCCGGGCACTGTCCCATCCATTTTGCCGATTCATAACCACATTCCTGGCAGAAAAATACAGAGGTCTTTCCTTTTGCCATATTGTTCTCCTTTATAAAATACAAAAAGCCCGGCTTTCACCGGGCTAAAAATATGCTCTATTTTCTTGATACTTTGATATCGACTGAATCAACACCCTCAAGCTCTACGCTTAAGCTGAGCTTGCCGCCGAGATTTGTCTTCATAGTACCTGCAACAGCTCCAGCTATATCAATTTCGTACTCCGTCTCCTCTTCAAGGCCAAGAGTAATCTGAGCATCCTCAGGTCCCTCCACAGTAAATGTCACTGTATCAGCAGTCTCCTCGAAATCCATAACCGCTGTTCCCGGAACAGACTCGTATACAAAGAGTCCGTTTCTTTCGAGCTTTGTAATCTCCTTAAAGGTCTTTACCTTGTAGATATCTCCATCCTTCTCAAAATTGTCAAGCTTTGCCTTTGCAGCCAATGTATAATCTCCGAAGCTGAGCTTTCCGTTTTCCTCAGTACGGATTAATTCACTTATTACAGCCATTTTTATCCTCCCGTAGCTATATTGATATATTAATTATAAATCCAATTCTACTCAACAGTCAATGAAATTTGTTTGTTTTTCGTAGAAATTATTACCTTATTGCCGCGCTTAATTTTGCCGGTAATAATATCCTCTGACATACGGTCTTCAATCTCCTCCTGAAGTTTTCGTTTAAGAGGTCTTGCGCCATATTTTCTGTCATAGGCTTTGTCCACGATAAAGGATTTTGCACTGTCGCGCACTGTGAGCTCTATATCAAGCTGTTCTTTACAGCGTTTCTTAAGCTCCTTTACAAGAAGTGTCACTATATGCTTCATGTCATCCTTGTTGAGAGCTCTAAATACAATAGTCTCGTCGATTCGGTTCAAAAACTCAGGTTTAAATATACGGCGGACCTCCTCCATGACACTGTTCTTCATACGCTCGTGATCCTGCTTTTCGTCATCACCTGCACCAAAGCCAAGGCGCTTTGGCTCTATAATAGAAGAAGCTCCTGCATTTGATGTCATGATGATTATTGTATTCTTGAAATCAACCGTGCGCCCCTGTGAATCAGTGATTCTACCATCATCAAGCACCTGTAAAAGTATATTGAACACATCAGGATGTGCTTTTTCTATCTCATCAAACAGTATAACAGAAAAAGGATTGCGTCTGACCTTCTCTGAGAGCTGTCCGCCCTCCTCATGGCCCACATATCCCGGTGGTGAACCAATCATCTTTGAAACACTATGCTTTTCCATGTACTCTGACATGTCAACACGTATCATGGCATCTTCTTTGCCAAAGACAGCCTCAGCAAGCGCCTTTGACACCTCCGTCTTACCTACTCCTGTCGGTCCCAAAAACAGGAATGAGCCAATCGGCTTCTTAGGATCCTTTAAACCAACCCGGCCTCGTCTGACTGCCTTTGCGACAGCAGAAACAGCCTCCTCCTGTCCTATTACACGCTTGTGAAGTATCTGTTCAAGCTTTGCAAGTCGTCCTGCCTCTGACTCTGTAAGCTTATTTACAGGTATTTTGGTCCATCCCGATACTACATCCGCTATCTCATTTTCGCCGACTACAGGCTGATTTTTGGCTCCTGTGCGACGGTTCTTTTTCATAAGCTTCTGCTGTTTATTTTCAAGTACTTCTTTTTCTGACATAAGCGCGCCGGCAGCTGCAAGATCTCCTTTCGACAAAGCATTTTCCAACTGGTTCTGCTTATCTGTTATCTCTTTTTTCAAAGCAAGCAGCTCGTCAGATGATGTCAGATTCTTAAGCCTTATCCTGGCTGCCGCTTCATCCATCAGGTCTATCGCCTTATCAGGTAAAAATCTATCATTTATATATCGTGCAGAAAGGCTTACTGCTGCTTTCACACCCTCATCTGTTATGATGACACCATGATGCTTTTCATAGAGTCCCTTTAATCCTGTGAGTATCTCTATTGTCTCATCCGCACCCGGCTCCTCAACCATCACCGGCTGGAAACGGCGCTCAAGCGCAGCATCCTTTTCCACGTATTTGCGGTACTCCTCTATGGTAGTGGCGCCGATTACCTGTACCTCGCCTCTGGCAAGCGCAGGCTTTAATATGTTAGATGCATCTAACGAGCCTTCTGCTCCTCCTGCACCTATTATAGTGTGAAGCTCATCAATGAAAAGCAGTACATTTTTGGCATTTGAAACCTCGCTTATCACCTTCTTGATACGCTCCTCAAACTCACCACGATACTTTGATTTGGCTACAAGCCCGGACATATCAAGAGAAACCAGTCTCTTTCCCAAAAGAATATCCGGAACATTGCCACTGACTATATCCTGCGCAAGTCCTTCTACTATAGCAGTCTTGCCCACTCCCGGCTCTCCAATCAGACATGGATTGTTTTTGCCACGGCGGCAAAGTATCTGGATAACGCGCTCCATCTCCTTTTTTCTGCCTATAACAGGGTCAAGAAGCCCTGCCTCTGCCATATCTGTCAAATCTCTGGAATACTGATCTAATACAGGAGTCGCAGAATTGTATGATGTACCATAGCTTTTCATCAGATCCCTGTATGCAGACGGATCCTCACCCATCGCACCAAGAATATCTATAAACATCTTCTGACTGTTAACACCCATGGTGTTTAAAAGTCTTGCAGCTGCACAGTCTCCCTGCAGTACTATAGCCATCAGCAAGTGTTCTGTACCTATCTCATTGCACTCAAATCTATCGGCTTCCTCCGATGCACGCTCCAATACTCTCTGTGTCCTTGGTGAATAGCCATCCCTGTCCATCACTTCGATGTTATCCCCCGGTGAAATCAGGTCTTCAATCATCGAAATAAGCTTATCATATTCCACATTGCAGGCTGTTAGAATCTCAGCTGCCACACCGGTGCCCTCTTTTATAAGGCCAGCCAGTATGTGCTCTGTTCCAACATAACTGTAATTCATTTTCTTTGATATACGTGCAGCCAAATCTATTGCTTTTTTAGCCTTACTTGTATATGGTTTCAAGTCATATCCTCCAGTCATATTCACTAATTTAAGTCGATGAACTGCAAATCATCATCTTCGCTGTCATCTTCATTGTCATCCTTTGCACTGCTGTCTATAGTCTCAGACGGCTTATTTCCCTCATTGACAAAGCCATCAAGTGCCATTTGAAGCTGATTCTTTAAAGCATCCTCATCAGCATCGTTTTCTGTGTCAGAAACGTTTTCCTGCCTTGAATCGTCTTTTAAATCAAACTCAGAGTTTTCATTCTCAACAGCTTTCTTAGAATCAGGTGTAATTTCTACGGTTCTTCCGACATAGGATGCATTTGATATATTTTCATCCGTAGCCATCTTTTGCTCATCTGCAGCATCTTCCGCTGTTTCTTCTGCGACTTCATCTGCCGGCTCTTCTACAGCTTCATCTGCTGTTTCTTCTGCGGCTTCACCTGCCGACTCTTCTGCAGCTTCTCCTGCCACTTCATCCACCGACTCTTCTGCAGCTTCTTCTGCCACTTCATCTAACGGCTCTTCTGTAACCTCTTCTTCCAGCTCATCTGCTATCTCGTCCGCAGTTTCATCAGTTGTTTCTTCCAAAGCTTCATTTGATACATCTTCTGCTGCATCATCTACATCATCATCGTCATCATGATAGTCCATTGCCTTATATTTTCTGTTTTTCACAGCTGATACAATAAGCAACAGTAACAGAATAATGATAATAAGAACCAGTATTGCAGCTAAAACAAGATATTTATTGGCAATTCCCGGGACAAGCTCGCTCTTTGTTGTATCGTTTTCATCCTGTGCCACTGTAGGTGTACTGAGCTTGGTTCTCATATATGTGCCATCTACACTATCATATGTGTACCAGCCACTCTCACCATTGTCATTCATAGCGTATACGAGGTAAAAATCCTTTGTCTGATCATCGCTTTTTTCGACTTTGGTCTGGTAGGCTGTTGCCACACCCTTGCCCTCTATAGAGAGCGATATCTCATTATATCCCTCAGGCACATCATCCACCTTAGGCAGTAAAACCACTATAAAATGTGACTCTGAATTGATACGGACAAACTCATATGCTGCATTCTGTGCTGCATCATATACAAAAAGCCCATTGCCGCTTTCCGACTGTAAATACACAAGCGTGATATCACCAAAGGTGCCATGAAGGGTATTGTATTCAAGTCCGTCAATCACTGTCTTTGAGTGCTCAAAGCCTTCAGGAACAACATCCTCCGGAATGTCATTTACCATAGTCCACTCTGTGCCATTTATATCGAACTTCTTCCAGTTATCCTGCTTATCTGCATTCTCCGGATCATCCTCGGCTCTTCTGGTAACAACTATATTGTATGTGCTTGTGCTGCCGTCCTCTGCTGTCACAACAACGCTGACCGTATTCTCTCCAACCTCAAGTGAATCATTGCCTGTGACGGATGTCACACTCGCCTTGGAATCAGCCGGATTTGCTGTAACCGCAAGGCTTGAACAGCTGTGATCTACTGTAGCTGTGTAATCCTTTGTCGCAGCAGAAAACTCAGGGGAAAGCGTACCTGCTGAGATAACAAGCGAACCAAGAGATGCGTTTGAGGATTTCTTTTCCTCTTTGTTTTCATTATCTTTATATGCATTGCTGTCATTGCCGGTATTGCTGCCGGAATTGTCCTTGTTGTCCTTGTTGCTGTTTGAATCGTTGTTTGATGAAGCACTTGTTACCGTCACTGTTGCAGAACCAACTCCAATACTCGGGGTTCCACCATCCACATCTGTAGTATCATCCAATGGTTCTTGTATCGAAAAAGTACATGAACCTACAGATGTTGCCTTATACGAAAATCTCTGAACATCACCTACACCAGCTCCAATTGTAAAATACTCATCACTGCTTCCGCCAAGTACTCCTGAACTTTTTTTTAAAACTCCCTGAGCTCCATATCCGCTTGTAATCGACAACGTAACTGTTACAGTATCACCAACTTTAACATTCGACTTATTTACTGAAACACTAATATTGGCTGCCGCCAGTACCGGTACTCTACAAAATAATGTCGTAGTTAAAATCAACATCATTGTTAAAATAATACTACGAATTCTTCTCATCTCTATTAATTACTCCTATTGTGTTAATTTTGATTTACCTAAAATCGAATTATTTATTAGCATAATATCCTTTATAGTTACTTTTCCATCTTTATTTACATCTGCTGCCTCCAAATATTCTCCATTCAATGATATTTTTTTAAGAATATTTCTATTTGTAAGCATTATATCTTTAATGGTCACTTTTCCGTCACCATTTACATCACCAAATATAACAATATCAACTGTTTTTACCAAGTTTCCATTTGGATCATATACAGCTATTTTATTTCCAGTACCAACAATTCCATTATTTTCTACACCCGAACTGTTTAAAATTTTAATCGAACCTGCAGAAACAGAAATATTCTTCTTAATTACATCTGAACTAACATTAGGTTCTACGCCAGTAACATATGTATCTATTTTATACTTAGACGATGAGATACTAACAGATGAATTAATTGTATTGTTATTATTGTTTGTATTATTTGCTGCTGATGCCTGTCTATTTATATTAATAGTATAAGTTCTTGTGTCACCACTTTGTGACTTACAATTAATCTTGATTGCATTATTCCCAACAGTAAGTGAATAACTTCCTGTGCCTGTTATTCCACTATTAGCTGATACAGGATTAGCGGAAACAACAACAGAACTAATTGAGTTAGAAACAACTGCTGAATAACTTGTTGTAGCTCCATTAAATGATGGAGTTAACGTAACTCCGCTAATAGAAAGCGACTGTAAATAATTATTCGTATCGCCTGCTTTATTAAATCCAACTGCCGATGAAGGCATGTTATCGTATACTGGTATTCTAAATGTAAAAGCTTGATTTTTATCAGAGTATCCCTTAGCAACACTTTGTCCCTCTGTAAGCGCTGCCGTAACATTTGTCATATATTGATGTGAATAATATGGACAATTGTTTACAACATTAAATTTTTCAAAATATAACGTGTTTTGACCTTTATTTATATAATTTTTACCGATCTTTTCAGCTCCTCCCTGAATTGACTTTACTCTAGTATTCCATCCCTGTTGTTTAGCAAAATACAAACCATTTTTGTATATATCTTCCTTTGTTTTTCCATAAGCATTAAAATTGAAAAAATTATAATACCCTTCATATCCGGAATATGTTCCTGAAATAAGCGGACTAGTCCCCTTTGTTCCTTGTTCTTGCTTAACTCGCGATGCTAAATGATATGCACTTACACCTGTATTTTTAGCTACATCAAAAAAAGTGTTCGCATAATTAACAGATTCAGTGGAATATTTTTTTGTTCCTTCCATAAATGTTCCTTTTAGAATCGCATTTACTCCTGATAAATTATCATTAGCTGAATATGCCAAGCTTTGAAATTGAAATATATTCGTTTCATCAAGAAAATTTCTCGGATCCATAATATATGCTATATATGCACTATTAGCTGATACCCAGCCTTTTTCATACTCCGTCCACGTGTTTGTAGCCCAATCATATGCTCCAACTGCAGTAGACTTTTTGGAATCATCTGCCGTCTTAGAAACGACATTTAATCCATTTCTACTTTCATTTTCAATCACCGTATCCCAATTCAAACCTGTATTTACAGCCTCAAATGTCCAGCTTGGATACTTATTGTGAAGAGCTGTAAGGTTTGGAATATAGCTGTCAGGAAAGCCTGCATTCTTCATAGCCGTGACAAAATCGGTATTGTCTCCGCTATTATTGTATGTCACCTTTATGTATGTACTGATAGTCCAGCCCGTAAATGCCTTGCCGTTTAAAGTACCCTTGACATTATACCAGACCACACCGTTTACCCTGGTCTCTCCAATTATGTCAACCTGATGGTTCCAGTTGAGTGAGACAACCTTGGTAGTGCCGGATGTGCCTGCTGCATTGCGGACATACACATTGCCACCTGTAATCGTACCTGTAGCATATGCTCCCGATGCGGTTGCAATGGCAAGCTGCTCCTCATTATTCTGCTGTATGGCATCCGCATTGCCGGTGTCTGCCGAAGCATCCCCTGTCTGCGCATTGTCTGATGCAGCTGTACCTGCTGATACAAAATCAGACCTTATATAGCTGACACACTCCTCGTTATTTGCTGCCAGATTGTACTTTGCCTTGTACCACACCTTGCCGTCTGCACCTGTGGTCTGCTCAAGAATAGTAATATCCTTGCCGTTTGAAAGCTTGTGCTCCAGCTCATACTCTGTTCCCGGTCCGCTTCTCGCCGCTACCCAGTATCTCTCATCACACACAACCTTAGCCGCCTGATCCGCATAGACTGCTATGCTGCTGTATGGTGCCAGGTCACATGCAGCTAATGACAATGTTACGACAGAGGCTGCCAGAAATTTATTTATCTTTATCATCAAATCCCCTCTTTCTTATGTGCATTGTTTACATTAATCCATTATCCATTTAATTATAATAGAATATGACCTTTGTATCAATGTATTCGGCAGAAATTTATTATTTTTTTATTGATATGAGGGTCAAAAGGTATTTTGCCCCTCATTTATGATTAATCGAATTGCATGCAAGCATGCATCGATGATACCTTTTGACCCTTTAATCATAATATAAAAACTCCCTTCAACGTGCAGCTCATGCTTACGTTTCAGGGAGTTATCTGATTCATATTCTGCTTTTTCTTACTGTCTCCTGTAGCTTTTTCTAGCTGAACAGGGATTTTATCTTATCCCATAAATCCATGAAAAAGTTACCAATCTTTTCCCAGAAGCCCGGGTCATTTATCTTATCGCCAAGCTTTGATGCCCAGTCATGTGCCTGGTTAATGACTGAATCCCAGTCGATATTGGCATCCTTAAGCTTCATAAGAAGCGATGTCAGCTTTGCAATATCATCATCAGAAAGCTTCAGGTCGTAATCCTTTGCAGCCTCCTTTATCGCATCCTTTATCTGGCTCTCATCCTTGAGCCTTCCATCGGCAAGCTGCTTCTTTAGGTCTGCAATCATTGCCTCGATATCCTGCGAATCGCCGTCAATGCTCTTGTTGAGCTCTCCTGTTGTGACAAGCTCATCCATCGCTGCGTCTGCCACCTTGTCGTCAAGCTTCTTGCCTGTCATCTCCTCGTATGCCTTTAGTGTGCCTACAAGTGCTGCCGTTCCGGAAATAGGGAAAGGTCCTGCGACTATGATTTTAGCATCAGCTATGCCTGCTGTGGCAAGCGCATTCTTGTACATTCCTACCGTACAGTAATTGATATTGTGCGTGGAAACACTAAGACCCGCACCCTTTTTATCCTCTGTAATGAGTACTGAGGAAAGTGACCTTGTGCCAATCTCGCTCTTGCTGATGTATGAATCGAGGTACTTGTGCTCCTCATCATTATTTACATAGACCACATCGTATTTGTCCAGATCAGTGAGCTCGATTCCCATAAATCCAAGCACTGTCGCTCTCTGATCCGGTGTGAGGTCTGCTCCAAGACTTAAGTATGGCTTATCATTATTGCTGATGGTCACCTTGTCGTTTGTCTCACTGCCGGCTGTCGTTGTGCTGTCTGCAGTACTGTCTGTGTTACTCTTATCAGCTGCGTCACTGCCTGATACATCAACACTTGAAACTGTATCCGTCTGCGTAGCTGTCTCTGTTGCAAATACTGCCGGATTCATCGTAAACAGTGTCACCGCAGCAAGCACGCTACATACAATACTCTTTGCTTTTTTCTTTATTGATCTAATCATTTTTCCTCCAATCTACTGCTCTATATCATACGAAATTGTAAAGCTGCTTCCGTCGAAGCTGACATCTGCCATGCTTCCGCATACCACAGGCATCATTGGCGACATATGACCTATATCCAGATCCATGATGATTGGCACATTAAAATCTCTAAGCAGTGATGAAAGCGCCTGTCTGTGGTCTATTCCAAACATTTCCTCTCCGAAGTGCGCCGGGCGTCCGATAAGAAAGCCCTTTACATTTGAAAACCATCCTGCATTTTTCATCTGCCACATAGCCCTTCTCATGCCCATCACATTAAGGTCACAAGCCTCAAGGAACCATATGATACCATCATCACTGTAGCGCTCATTAAATTCCCTTACATGGTCAAACGATGTACCAAGCAGATTGATAAGACAATCCATGCAGCCACCAAGCAGCCTGCCTCTCATGGTAAGCATGCTTTCCTTTGCCACCGCAGGAATAGAGCTGATACACGACTTTTCAGTCAGGTTGTAGCCCACAAACGGAGCATTCTCATCCTTTATCGATTCCTTCTCCCACATAGGGTAATTGGTAAATGAAAGCTTCCTGCCACAAAGCAGATTAAATGCATCGGTAAGTGACTCATGCCACACCTCCATGCCAAAGCTGCCCGCACACGGCCCGTAAATACCTGCTGTATCTGCAATAGTAGCCTCCAAAAATGTGAAATTCGTGTTGTCGGAATAGCCCATGTACCATTTCGGCTTTGACTGCTTCACGCGCTCAAAATCAATATAAGGCACTACCTCGCACATCAGCTCGCCACCACCACATGATATAAGCACATCACTGTCAACAGAAGCATAGCTCTCGTTCAGCTCTTCTGCGCACTTCTTAGGTGTATTGCTGATACCTATGCCACTGTCGCACCTGCAGTTAGGTCCCTCTATCGTCTTATAACCCATGCTGTGAAACCTTTTAATGGCATTGTCAAAGGCACTCCTGTACGGCTCTGTTGTACAGCCCATCGAGGGCGCCACAAAGCCTATTGTTCCTCTATCCTTTAGAAATTCAGGGTATCTCATGTTTCTATCATCCTATCACTATTATTTACATATCTAAGCTTCTGTCTGAAGTAAAATATGTAGGATTTTATCATTTCTGTCCAGGTCATTTTACTGTCATAATTAAATGTCGTCGTGTACTGCAAATGCTGTCTGTTGCACCAGTTGTATATATCATGCAGACTTATCGAATCAACATGCTTTATATTGTTCATAAACACCTTAACCTTTGAAAGCTCATCCTCACTGTCAATGTATAGATGAAAGATAGTATTCGGACATTCAATTATTATCTGCTGTTCTCCTATATTTTTCATCAATGTATCCTCTATTGAATAATGTATCCTGTGTGATTAAAAACATTATCGTCTGTCACACCGGGATGTGAGTAATAACAAAATATCGTAACTGTTCAGTACCTTCACAGTTAAAAAATATCACATAACCATAGTACTACACCGGTGTCACAAAATCCAGTCATTTTTGCCTGCCAATTCTTACTATTTTATTAAGAAAAACGATAAATATCATACCCCCTCACAGTCAAATGCCGGAATGAAGCTGTCCTTTGCCACGTCCCCCTCCTGTATAAATGCATTCGTGATTCCTATTTCTAGGGCATAGTTAACAAGTCTTTCATACTCTCTCTTTGTCACTGTGCGGTTTATCTCAGGATAATCCTTTAGTGCAATCGGCGTAAACTGGCTCATCATGCTTATATATACGTGATCATGATATGTATCATACAGGTACTTAAGTACAGCCTTTGCATCATTCACATGTCCCGGCAGTAGAAGCTGTCGCACAATAACTCCCTTTTGTATGAGTCCTGTCGCATCGTCAATCACGACATCCGGCTGCTGCCTGACCATCTCTGAAAGCGCCTGCTTTGCGACAGACGGATAATCTTTTGCCCTTGAATACCTTGCCGAAAGCGTACTGTCCATATATTTAAAATCCGGAAGATACACATCCACTATGCCCTCAAGCAGCTTTAGCTCTGTCACATTTTCATATCCGCTCGTATTGTATATAATAGGAAGCTTCATGCCACGGCTTTTTGCATCGTTTACCGCCCACACTATATCAGGGATATACTGCCCCGGTGTGACCAGATTGATATTATTTGCGCCTTTGCCCGCCAGTTCTATAAAGATATCACTAAGCCGCTCTTTACTGATTACCTTTCCCTCTTTTCCGTCAGAAATCTCCCTGTTCTGGCAGAACACGCAGTGCAGGCTGCAGCCTGAGAAAAAAACTGCCCCACTTCCTCTTTTTCCTGATATGCACGGCTCCTCCCAGTAATGAAGTGCTGCTCGCGCCACCTTTATTTCAGACGAAACGCCACATACGCCTGTTTGTCCGGTGCTTCTGTTTATGCCACATTTTCTGGGACACAATAAGCAATTTTCGTATTTATTCATATTTTTCATTTTAACCCTTGCTAAAAATAATGTTTGATACTACAATCTATATGATTAAAGGGTCAAAAGGTATCATCGATACATGCTTGCATGCAATTCGATGTATACCTTAGTGACCCGCACTACACCGAGAAAGTAGCAATTTGCTGCGGGAACGCAGGAAATTAGCGGATTTCGAGGTGTAGTCAGATTACGGGAATGCGTAGCATGTAGTAATCTGATTAATCATCATTTTAAATTATACCATAACTATTCTTACAGAAGAGAATAGTTAAAATACACAATAAGGAGATTACAATGAATCAGTCAAACTGTATCGTCGCCCAGTCAGGCGGCCCAACTGTTGCAATCAACGCAAGCCTTGCAGGAGTCATCGCCGGAGTAAAAAGCTCTGAGAAATACGATATCTGCTATGGCGCCGTAAACGGAATACTCGGCATATTAAATGAGAATTATCTCAATCTGTCAGATATTTTTGCAGATGATGCTAATCTTGAAAAGCTTAAGACCACACCTGCCATGTATCTTGGCTCATGCCGCCACAAGCTCCCTGATTACAAGGATGATGATTCACCATATGTATACATCTTCCACCAGTTCGATAAGCTTTCTATAAAAGCTTTCTTTTACATCGGTGGAAATGATTCGATGGATACCGTATTAAAGTTATCCGATTATGCAAAAAAAATCAACAGTGATGTGAAAATTGTAGGAATTCCAAAAACCATCGACAATGATCTGTGCATGACAGACCACACTCCGGGATTTGGCTCTGCCGCCAAATATATCGCATCAAGCATGCTTGAGATAGCCCATGACACCTTTATCTATGCTGTTAAGAGTGTTACAATCGTTGAAATCATGGGACGTGACGCAGGATGGCTCACTGCTGCTTCCGCTCTCGCACGTAATGAGTACAATACAGCGCCTCAGTTCATATATCTGCCTGAGGTGGATTTCGACAAGGACAAATTTGTTGCCGATATAAAAGAAGCCCTTACGCACACTAACAATGTGATAGTTGCCGTATCCGAAGGAATACATGACTCAGACGGCTCATACATTACATCATCAAAGGCCGCATGTGACCAGTTCGGACACCAGCAGCTAAGCGGTGCCGGAAAAGCTCTTGAGTTCATCGTAAAGGAAAACATCGGTGTCAAGGTGCGCTCTGTAGAGGTAAATGTGCTCCAGCGCTGTGCCTCACATCTTGCATCATTAACCGATATCGAGGAATCTTTTGCTCAGGGTAAAAAGGGTGTCACTATTGCAGCAGAGGGTGTGACCGCATCAATGGTATGCTTAAAGCGCATCTCAAATGATCCTTATCAGGTGGAATACACATATTCTGCTATCAAGGATATCGCAAACGAGGCCAAGTCTGTGCCAAGAGAGTGGATCAATGATGCGGGCAATGATGTGAAGCCTGAGCTTATCGAATACTTAAAACCACTTATTCAGGGAGAAACCGCTGTAGCCTACAAGAATGGTCTGCCTGACTATATGGATGTGTCACATCTTCACAAATGTAACTGATTTTAGCTGCCGCCTACACCCCGATGTAGGCAGCAACAGCATATCTCCAAGGAGGTCGATTTACATGAAGAAAAAAGTGCTTATAACCTGTGCCGTTATACTTGGTGTGCTTTTGGCTGTTTATCTTGGCTTTGCCTTTTATTTTAGCAGCCACTATCTGTTCAACACAAAGATTAACTCTGTAAAATACGCAGGGAAAACTGCAAAAGAGGCATTAGAAAAAAATACAGCTCTAAGCCGCGACTATCTGCTCACAATCACTGATAGAAAAGGCAACAGCTTTTCACTTAAGGGACCTGATTTTTCCTATGAATATGTCTCAAACGGTGACGAGGAACAAATCTTAAAAAGTCAGAATGCTTTTACATGGCCTGTCAGTCTCTTCAAAGCTCAAAACTATACTCTAAAGGGTTCGTCCAAATATGACGATGCCGCTTTGGCGGAAAAGCTCAAGGCTCTTGATATTTTCAGTGATGACTACATTGAAAATCCGGAGGATGCCCACATCGAGATAAAAGACGGCAAATACGATGTGATTGAAGAGAAAAATGGCTGCAAACCGATATATGACAGCATCCTTGCCGAGGTAAAGGACGCCCTGGACAACGAGCTCCCAAAGCTTACCTTAAGTGATGACTGTTATGAAGCTCCAAAAATCACAAAAAACAGTGATACTATCAAAAATGAAAAAGAAGCCCTCGACAAATACACTGCTTCAACCGTCACTTACAAAATTGAAGGTGCCGACGAGAAGCTTGACTCAGCCAAAATCCTTGATATGCTAAGTATCTCAGATGACGGCAGCGTGAGCATAGATGATGCCAAGGTCACTAAATATGTCCAGCAGCTTGCTTCCAAGTACAATACTTTCGGCCGCAAGCGCTCGTTCAAAACATCGTCCGGTGACACTATTGAAATAGGTGGTGGAGACTACGGATGGGTAGTCAGCAAGAAAAATGAGAAAGCCCAGCTCCTTTCAGATTTAGAGGGAGGCAAGCCAGTGGAAAGAGAGCCTGTTTACGAGCAGACAGCACTCTACCGAGGCGCTGACGACATAGGTAATACATACATAGAGATTGACTACACAAAGCAGCACATGTGGTATTACAAGGATGGTGCTCTCCAGATGGAGTCTGATTTCGTATCAGGTAATCTCGCCCGTCAGAATGGCTCTGTAGACGGTGTATACAAGATTGTTTACAAACAGAGAAATGCTACTCTTGTCGGTGAGGGTTACTCTTCTCCTGTCAGCTATTTCATGCCGTTTGCCTACAATATAGGTATCCATGATGCCAGCTGGCGTGATACCTTCGGAGGAACAATTTACAAAACCTCCGGCTCACACGGATGTATCAATGTGCCGCCTGCTTTTGCAGAGCAGCTGTTCAACGCTGTGGATAAGGGCACTCCTGTTGTTGCCTACTACAGAGAGGCTGTCACTCTGACAAACAATGCTGCAAAGATGTCCAATGCATACTCGTATGTGGCTCCTGATGCTGCGCAGTAAGTGTGGATTGCTTGGTATTTTTCAATAATACGGGAAGACGATCGGCGCACGGGGAATTTGCCCCCGGCAGAGGTGCTCCCGACGAGCTAACG
>OGRH01001245.1_pt1 | contig 16854 bp, 10 predicted proteins | sample 1553461 | NCBI WGS metagenome assembly OGRH01 (sample SAMEA2580092, study PRJEB22360) | human gut metagenome | biome: human gut; feature: human-associated habitat; material: faeces | place: Denmark | collected 2008/2010
AGACGGCCAGTATGGACAGAATTATGGCCAGCCAGGTGGCCAGTACGGACAGGGATATGGTCAGTATGGTCAGGGCTACGGACAGCCGGGAGATCCATACGGACAGAATTATGCTAACCAGGACATGAATATGGGCGGAGGTCCGGCATATCCACAGAATAATATGCAGCCACAGGAGAGCAAAGGCGTATCCATAGCATCTATGGTGCTTGGTATCTTTTCTCTTACATTTGGATGTTGTATCACATATGTGGGAATTGCCACAGCCATTGCGGGACTGATAACAGGTATCATAAGTCTTAAGGATAAGAAGCCTGGCAAGGGAATGGCTATCGCAGGTATTATAATGAGCGCAATAGCACTTGTGTTCCTGGTGTTCTGTATTATCCTGGTTCTTACATCGGACACATATCAGGATATGGTGGACGAAATACTCAGACAGATACAGTCAGGAAGCTATTAAAAATGTAATAAATTGAATAAAGAGAAGTGATCGAGAGGCCGCCGGATTTCGGGCGGCCTCTTGTTATGTGCACCAAGCTGATAATATTTGAACGTTTAATACTGTGTGGGTGATTGAATCTAAAGGTGGATTAGTGTTATTATTATGGAAGTGCGTAGAAGGTATCAGAAAGGAGGTCCTGTATTATGGAGAGTGATTATATTATTGAAGATACAGACATCAGGCGTCTTATTGTGAAAGCGGTAGAGGCGAGAGAAATGGCATATGCCAGGTACTCACAGTTTAAGGTTGGGGCAGCACTCCTGGCTGGCCGGGAGAATTCTTCGGATGCAGATGAAGTCGTTGGCAGAGAGACAGACAGCCGCGATAGAAATGCGAATGAATACAGAGTGTTCACGGGCTGTAATATAGAAAATTCCTCGTATGGTGCAACTATATGCGCAGAACGTGCAGCGGTGTGTAATGCAGTGAGTAGTGGCTATAAAGATTTCAAAGCGATTGCTATTGTCGGTGGCCTGAATAGTACAGGGATAAATGGAATAACATATCCATGTGGGATATGCAGACAGGTGCTCTCGGAATTTTCTGCGGATATGTATGTTATCGCAGCACATTCAGAGGATGATTACGACATGAGAAGATTGTCAGAGTTTCTTCCGGCTTCGTTTGGTGCCGGACAGATGGAATAGTGAGCGTTGAAAATTTATATAGAAGGAGAATATGAATTGGGAAATATCAAAGATTTAAAGGCTTACAGAATAGTTGAGGAGAAGGATCTACCGGAGGTACATGGCAAGGGATATGTGCTGGAGCATATAAAGACAAAGGCAAGGGTCCTCATCATTGAGAATGACGATGTGAATAAGGTATTCAATATAGGCTTCAGGACACCTCCATATGATGATTCAGGAATACCTCATATAATTGAGCACTCAGTGCTTTGTGGTTCAAAGAAATATCCGGTAAAGGATCCATTTGTTGAGCTGGCAAAAGGTTCTCTGAACACCTTTCTGAACGCCATGACTTATTCAGACAAGACGGTATATCCTATAGCGAGCTTCAATCAGAAGGACTTTGAGAACATCATGAGTGTGTATCTGGATGCAGTGTTCTATCCGGATATCTATATACATGATGAGATCATGAAGCAGGAGGGCTGGCACTACGAGCTTGACTCTATGGACGGAGACCTGAAGTACAACGGAGTTGTGTATAATGAGATGAAGGGCGTGTACTCAAGTCCTGAGTCGATTATGTACAGAGAGATAGAGTCATCACTCATGCCGGACACTCCATATGGCAATGATTCAGGCGGTGATCCGGTATCCATACCTACACTCACCCTTGAGAGATTCAGAGATTTCCACAGGACATATTATCATCCATCGAACAGTTATATTTATCTGTATGGTGACTGTGATATGGCGAAGGAGCTGGAATTTATAGATGAGGAGTATCTGTCACATTACGATTACAAGGAGATAGATTCAGCGATCCCTCTTCAGAAGCCATTTGACGAGATGAAGGATATCACTAAGGAGTACTCCATAGCTGATACTGATCCAGAGGAGAACAATTCCATACTCACATACAGCAAGATAACAGGGCTCAGCACCGAAAAGAAGAAGGTTACAGCCCTTGAAATACTTGAGTACGTGCTCATGGATGCGCCGGGAGCTGTCCTGAAGAAAGCTCTGACTGATGCGGGTATAGGCGAGGAGGTCTACAGCTCATTTGACAATGGCTGTCAGCAGACCACATTCTCTATCATAGCAAGAGGCGCGGATAAGAACGATAAGGACAGATTCATAAAGATAATAGATGATACATTTGAAGAACTCAGCCATGGTATAGATAAGGATGCGGTTGAGGCTGCAATCAACAAGTTTGAGTTCAAGCACAAGGAGGCCAATTTTGGAAGGTTTCCTAAGGGACTTATGTACGGACTGGATGCATTTAACAGCTGGCTGTATGACGATACCAAGGCACTCATGTTTTTTGAGATGAATGATGTGTATAAGGAGCTGAGAGAGGATCTTCAGAATGGATACTTTGAGCAGCTTATAAAGGAATGTTTCATTGATAATACATTTGGCTTGTATCTCACCATGAACCCTAAGAAGGGTCTTGACCAGGAGAATGAGAAGAAGATCGCTGATGAGCTTGCGGCATACAAGGCTACGCTCAGCCGTGAGGAGCTTGAGAAGATCGTGGAGGATACAAAGGCGCTCAAGGAGTATCAGGCGACTCCTTCATCAGCCGAAGATCTTGCCAAGGTTCCGCTTCTGGCGATAGATGACATTGACAAAGAGGCTGAGAAGCTCAAGAATGTTGAGTCTGAGATCGGCGGACTTCCGGTTGTAAGCCACGATATATTTACAAACGGTATAGGATATCTGAGGTTCTATTTCAATATAAATGATATAGATAATGACCTTGTGCCATATCTTGCTGTGCTGTCATGCCTGTTTAAATATATTGACACAGAGAAGCATACCTATGGACAGCTTTCAAATGAGATAGACAGTAATATAGGTGGAATAGAATTTGATATGGTTGGATATGCCAGTGACACGGATATCAAGAAGTTCTTTTACGTGTCAATGAAGGCACTCTATGAGAAGCTTCCATATGCCGTTGAACTGATGAAGGAGATTATGTTCTCATCTAAGATCGATGACAGGAAGAGACTGAAGGAGCTCCTGACGGAGGAGAAGTCCAGCATGAAGAATGGCATGGCTGCATCGGGACATGTGACCGCATACACCAGAGCCATGTCCTATATAGATGAGGGAGCAAGATTCACGGATGAGACCTGTGGAATCGCTTATTATGAATTCCTGTGTGACATAGTGGATCACTTCGATGAGAAGTACGATGACTTCATTGAGAAGCTTCAGTATGCCCTTGCAGAGGTACTCAGAAAGGGGGCACTTACGGTTTCATATACAGGAAATGAGGACGTGACAGATCTGCTTGAGGAATCATTTGCGGACTTTGGCATGGCACTCTCTACAAAACCTGCACATAAGGATGTGAAGCCTTTTGAGAAGGATCTCAAGAATGAGGGCTTCAAGACAGCCAGCCAGGTTCAGTATGTTGCCATAGCGGGTAATTTTGAGGATGCGGGATACAAGTACGACAGCTCACTGAGCGTTCTCAAAATCATATTCTCATATGGTTATCTGTGGGAAAATGTCCGTGTGAAGGGCGGCGCATATGGTGCCATGTGCTCATTCCTCAGGAATGGAACCTGCTATATGAGCTCATACAGAGATCCAAACCTCATGGAGACATATGACATATTCAAGAATGCATATAAGTTCGTGGAGAACTTTGAGTGCTCAGACAGAGATATGACCAAGTATATCATTGGAACCATGGCTCAGATAGATGCACCGACGACTCCTGTTGCGGAGGGTATAAGCCATATGGCGAGATACTTTATGGGAGTTACAGATGAACAGATCCAGAGAGAGCGTGATAAGATCCTCTCCACCGACAGAGATGCCATCAGAGCCCTTGCACCACTTGTGAAGGCTGTTACGGATTCAGGAATCATCTGCGCCATCGGCGGAGAGAGCAAGATAGAGGAGAATAAGGACAACTTCAAGGATGTACTTGCGATTTTCTAGGTATAGCCGACAGTCGATATAATGAGCGCAAGTGAGTGGGCGTGCTTGCATGACTTGCGAGCGGCGAATTAGGGTCATGACATAGTAAAGCTAGATGCGTATGCGTAGGTTAGCCTGCGCATGCAGGATGAAGGAGATATATGAATAAAGAATACAAATCAGGCTTCGTGTCCATCATAGGCAGACCAAACGTTGGAAAGTCGACACTTATGAACAGACTGATAGGACAGAAGATAGCGATAACAAGCAACAAGGCGCAGACCACGAGAAACAGGATACAGACCGTGTATACCAGCGATAAGGGACAGGTTATCTTCCTGGACACACCGGGAATAAACAGGGCGAAGAACAAGCTTGGAGAGTACATGCTCAAGGTTGCTGAGAGTACGCTGGATGAGGTCGATGTGGTTCTCTGGATAGTTGAGGCCACAACATTTATCGGTGCAGGAGAGCGGTATATCATAGAACAGCTCCAGCATGTAAAGACACCTATAATTGTGGTTGTGAACAAGATAGACAACGTGGAGGAGAGCAAGGTATTTGAGGCGATAAATACCTATAAAGATGCCTGTGACTTTGCGGAAATAGTTCCTGTGTCGGCATTAAAGGGCAAGAACACAGATGAGCTCATAGATACCATTATGAAGTATCTTCCGTATGGACCACAGTATTATGATGAGGACACGATCACTGACCAGCCGGAGAGACAGATAGTTGCCGAACTCATCAGGGAGCAGGCGCTCCGTCAGCTTGATAAAGAGGTTCCCCATGGTATTGCAGTTGTGATTGATTCCATGAAAGAGAGACCGGATGGCGGCCTGATCGATATCGATGCGACAATCATATGTGAGAGGGACTCCCACAAGGGAATCATCATAGGAAAGCAGGGCGTCATGCTGAAGAAGATCGGTACTCATGCGAGATATGGAATAGAGAGACTTCTTGACACCAAGGTCAATCTGAAGCTTTGGGTAAAGGTCAAGAAGGACTGGAGAGATACAGATACATTGCTAAGGAACTTTGGGTTTAGGGACGAGTAGGATTTTGATTATGGAGGTGGACGTACAATTATGAGAGAAGAAGTTACACTGCATGGAATTGTACTGTCCAGCAGCCTCCAGAGCGAATATGACAGGAGAATGGTGGTCCTCACCAAAGAACGGGGCAGGATCACAGTATTTGCAACAGGTGTGAGGAGAGGAACGAATCCGCTCCAGTCCAAGACACAGATGTTTGTCATGGGAAGTTTTACATTGATCCCGGCGCGGGATTCATACAGGCTTGTGAATATAGATGTGGATGAATATTTCCATCAGCTCACCATGGACATAGATGCATACTGTTATGCATCGTATTTCTGCGAGGTCATGGGCTTCATGACCCATGAGGGAGACAGGGCAGCAGATTACCTCAATCTTCTGTATGTGAGTCTTAAGGCTCTGGAGAAGGGGCAGATGCCAGCAAAGCTCATCAGGTGCGTGTACGAGATAAAGCTTATGGATGTGTTCGGACAGGGAATACAGAGCTTCCACTGTCCGGTATGTGGCAAGGCTGAGGTGTCAAATGTATTCGATGCAGCATCGGGTGGACTGCTCTGCGATGGATGCAAAGGCCGGGCAAAACATCCGCTTCATCTATCGGATGACGCAGTATACACGATACAATACATAAATGGTGCACCGCTTGGCAAGATGTACAACTTCAATGTGTCAGATCCTGTACTGGCGGAGATACAGCTAGTGTCGAAGCAGTTCATGGATATGTATGTGGACAGGAAGTTCAAATCGGTGGAGATCATAGACTCGCTGCCATGAAAAAAAGAAGAGAATCCTACATGACGTGAGATTCTCTTCTTTTTGTATATTACCTGTCTAAAATACAAATCACAGAGAGTGTATTATTTTAGAGAACGCCTTCATCGCGCCGGGAAGTTTTTCATATGGTATGGCGCTGAAACCAAACAGAAGCTGGTTCTCAGGACAGAGATTCTTTCTTATCCAGAATGGTTCTGTGGAGAAGATTCGTATGCCTTTCTGTTCAAAAGCTGATATGAGCTCTGTCTGGGTAAGCTTTGAGTTCTTAACCTCTGCCACAAAGTGGAGACCGGCTCCGGCACCATACATGATCACATCATCTTCAAGATTCTGTTTCACATAATTCAATATATAATCATGCTTCTTTTTATAGTGATTCTTCATGGCGCCTATGTGGCGCTGATAATTACCACTCTGTATAAATTCAATAAGTGCAAGCTGCAGAACCGTTGGAACTGTGCAGTTGGTGTGTGAATATCTGGATTCATATGCCTTCATCAGATCTGCTGGAAGCACCATATATGATATTCGAAGATCCGGTGACATGGATTTGGAAAATGTCCCGAGATATATAGTGTGGTCGCTGTTATCGATGGATTGCAGGGATGGAATTGGTCTGCTTTGGTATCTGAGCTCGCTGTCGTAATCATCCTCGATGATATAACTTCCCGATTGAGCCGCCCACTCTATGAGCTCTAGCCTCTTGCTGATAGGCAATATGCTTCCCATAGGGAATTGGTGGGATGGGGTCACATATAACAGCGTGTCTCTGAGCCTCTGTATATGGTCTATTGATACACCGTCATTCTCAAGAGGTATGGGGATGATCCTGAACGGACTCTGGCTGACGATCTCCCATGTTCCGTTGTAGCCAGGGTCCTCTATGGCAAATGAATAGTCTGACGGACTGAATATATGCGTGATTATATCTATTGATCTCTGGTGGCCGCTCGTGAGAATGATCTGCTCCGGTGTGCAGTTTACACCTCTGGACATGTACAGATATTCGGTGATAAGACTGCGGAGGGTGTAACTTCCCTGTGACATCTGGTAGGAGGCGGTATCGGCCATGGATATCATGTCCCAGGCGTTCATAAGGCATTTGCGCCATGCCCTGGAGTGATAGCAGTTGTAGTCCAGATTGCCGTAGCTGAACGTGTAGTCAAATGTCTTTCCTGATTGTCTGGAAGAATGCTGTATATTGTGGCTTTGTCTTGGCTTTTTGTCCGGAGAAAATGCAGAGATGTTCTCAACATAGTAGCCTGAGCCTGTCACGGAGCGTATATATCCTTCAAGTTCAAGCTGGTTGTAAGCAGATACTACTGTGTTGCGGCTCAGTTTATGTTCGGCGGCTAGCTGCCTTGTTGCAGGGAGCTTTTCACCTGCAGCATAGTGCTCATTAAGTATCTCGGATTTCATTTGTTCATATAATTGTTCGTATAGAGACTTATCGGAGGCCTTGTCTATTGATATCATTTCCGTGTTCCTTTCCTGCATATTATAAGCGTTAAAAATACCTTGTATCATTGGATATTTGCGTATTACTTGATTTGTTCATATTCCAATACTGCAAATTGGAACTATAAAAATACTTGAAATTGGAACTTTAGAAAGAACCAATCTGGTGCTATTATACAAGAGTCATAGCGAGTAAGCAATAAGAAGAAGTCATAAGGTGATGTCTGACGGCACAAATTATAGTAGCTTTGTATAAATAATATTACAAAATATGCCGTGAACCTTGCAAAAATATTTGAATGAGTATAAAATAAGGCGGATAGAGTGAAAAAATGCAAATTCGAATATGATTTGGAGGATTACAATGGAAAAGACATTAGACAAGATCGTTGCATTGGCAAAGAGCAGAGGATTTGTTTATCCAGGTTCAGAGATTTACGGTGGTCTCGCAAATACATGGGACTATGGTAATCTCGGAGTTGAACTCAAGAACAATGTTAAGAGAGCATGGTGGAAGAAATTCATCCAGGAGAACCCTTACAATGTAGGAGTTGACTGTGCTATCCTTATGAACCCACAGACATGGGTTGCTTCAGGCCACCTTGGAGGATTTGCTGATCCTCTTATGGATTGCAAAGAGTGTCATGAGAGATTCCGTGCAGATAAACTTATAGAGGACTTTATGGCTGAAAACGGAGTTGTTCCAGAGGGCGCAGTAGACGGATGGAGCAACGAGCAGATGGAAGAGTACGTTGAGAAGAACAATATCTGCTGTCCAACATGTGGTAAGCACAACTTCACAGGCATCAGACAGTTCAACCTTATGTTCAAGACATTCCAGGGTGTAACTGAGGATGCCAAGAACACAGTATATTTAAGACCAGAGACAGCTCAGGGTATCTTTGTTAACTTCAAGAATGTTCAGAGAACATCAAGAAAGAAAGTACCTTTTGGTATTGGACAGATTGGTAAGTCATTCCGTAACGAGATTACACCAGGTAACTTCACATTCAGAACAAGAGAGTTCGAGCAGATGGAATTAGAGTTCTTCTGCAAGCCTGGAACAGATCTTGAGTGGTTCACATACTGGAGACAGTACTGCATCGACTGGCTTAAGGCATTAGGAATGAAGGAAGATGAGATGAGAGCAAGAGATCATTCACCAGAAGAACTCTGTTTCTACTCTAAGGGAACAACAGATATCGAATTCCTCTTCCCATTCGGATGGGGCGAGCTCTGGGGTATTGCAGACAGAACAGATTATGACCTTACTCAGCATCAGACAGTATCTGGTGAAGATATGTCATACTTTGATGATGAAGCTAAGGAGAAGTATATACCATATGTTATTGAGCCTTCACTTGGTGCGGATCGTGTAACATTAGCATTCCTTTGCTCAGCTTATGATGAGGAAGAGCTTGAAGGCGGAGATGTAAGAACGGTTCTTCATTTCCATCCTGCATTAGCACCAGTTAAGATAGGTATTCTTCCACTTTCTAAGAAGTTAAATGAAGGTGCAGAAAAGGTGTATGCAGAACTTTCTAAGTATTACAATTGTGAGTTTGATGACAGAGGTAATATTGGAAAGAGATACAGAAGACAGGATGAGATTGGTACTCCATTCTGTATCACATATGATTTCGATTCAGAAGAAGATGGTGCTGTAACTGTAAGAGACAGAGATACAATGCAACAGGAAAGAATAAAGATAGCAGATCTTAAGGCGTATTTTGAAGATAAGTTCAGATTTTAATTAATAAAAGAACGGAATTTAAATCGATAATTAAAAGGAAAGAATTATGCTGTGTACTAAATGTGGTCAGGAATATGAGGGCAGTCAGTGTCCGAGATGTGATGGACCTGTTATATTAGTTAACAACAGTGATTATCTTGCCAGAAGAAAAGCATATGAGGAGAAGCAGGCTTTGAAAGAGAGGTCTGCTTCTTCTGATAAAAAAGAGGAATCACAGAGTGACTATGGACAGGCATTAGCAAAACGCGTGCAGGCGATAAAGAATCAGAGCAGAAACAAGACAGAAAGTAAGAAGCAGAGTCAGAACAGAAGCAAAGCGGACAGCAGAAAGCAGGGACAAAGTAGCGGAAAAATAGGTGGCAACAGGAATGGTAATCAGGAAAAGCCACAGATAAGAATTGCACGACATAAAGTAAACAAAAGAATGAAAATGATAGCGGCAGTGCTGATAGCAGTAGTGCTTATTGGTGTCGCAGCATTTGGAATATACAAGCTTGCAACTAAGAAGAATTATGCTCTTTATGTAAGCTACAACGGAAAGATATATGATATAGCAGGGCTGGACAGCAATTATGTGTGTGATGAAAGTGATGCAATATTTGCGGCAGACAGTAAGACCTTCTATACAGCACAGTGGCCGGAACAGATAGATTCAGGTAAGAATATCTTAAGCGTTGCGAGTGACAATGGAAAGTATTTCGTTACGGTAACATATGATGAGTCCAACTCGTCTGGCAGATATTCAATGTACATATGGAACAAGGATGAATGTGTCCTTGTGTCAGAAGATAATCTGCAGAAAGAGATAATGTATATATCTGATGACGGTCTTGTTATATACACGAATATTAATATTATTAATGACGAGGGTTCTACTAATGGAACAAGCCTTGCTATGAGCAGTATTAAGGAAGTCAAGAAACACGCAGAAGCACAGACAACTCTTATAGAGGGTAATCTTAATAAGGCATATGTGTATGAGTCAAAGCACCTGATAGTATGTCTTACTAATGCAGGCTCATTGTATACATATGATTATGAAAAAAAAGAAAAGCCGGTTTCAGTTGCAGATGCAGTTATGCAGTTATGGCCGGTGTCAGAGAACATGACAGGTGTGTATACAGCGAATGCAGACAGCCTTAATACAAGAAAAGATGTGGATACATTGCTGTATTCTAAGAGTGATGGAGTATATTATTACTCATGCAAAGATGCATCTGCGTATAAGATAGACAAGAAGACAGACAATGATGCAGATTATGTATTTGATAGAGACAATTCGCTTATATACAGAATTTCAGGTACATCAATGACATCAGCACTTATCAGAGAAACTAAAGTGAGTGAGTATGTGGATGTTGATTCTATGACTAAGGAAAAGAATTACATATATAATTCATCAGATGGTCAGATAGTGTATGTTAATGCGAAAGGACAGCTCCGTGTAGTTGATAACAACAAGATTACAGACATTGCGTCAGATGTTAATGCAGGTTCATTATCTAAAGTGTATAATAAAGGCAAGGCTTTAACATATGTTTCAGGCGGCAGGCAGTACTATATGGATAACATTAAGAGCAAAGCTGTTGCAATTCTGGAATCAGATGCAGTTACAGATACAGAGGGAACATATTTTTACAAGAACCGAATCTATGCGTATGATGCTGATAATATTCTTTATTCTAATACACTGAAGGGAAATGATATCAGCAATATAGGCTACGTTGAAAGATTGTGGCTTGGCACAGAACTAAGATAATTGCAAATGTATTAAGACAGGTATAAGTTATGGATTTATTTGAATATATGCGTGAAAACAATAAGAATACAGAATCTCCATTGGCTATGAGATTAAGACCGGAAACACTCGATGAAATGGTAGGACAGTCTCATATAATCGGAAAGGATAAACTGCTTTACAGGGCAATTAAGGCAGATAAGCTTAGCTCAGTAATATTTTATGGTCCACCTGGAACAGGAAAGACAACTTTAGCTAGAATAATTGCTAATACAACAAGTGCAGAGTTTAATCAGGTTAATGCCACAGTTGCCGGAAAGAAGGATATGGAAGAGGTTGTTGCCAAGGCGAAAGACAATCTTGGAATGTATGGAAGAAAGACCATTCTTTTCGTAGACGAGATTCACCGCTTTAATAAGGGACAGCAGGATTATCTGCTTCCATTTGTTGAGGATGGAACAATAATTCTTATTGGTGCAACGACAGAGAATCCGTACTTTGAAGTAAATGGAGCTTTAATATCAAGGTCAATAATATTTGAATTAAAACCACTAGAGAAAGAAGATATCAAGACAATAATAAAGCGTGCTGTGTATGATGAGAAGAAGGGCATGGGAAGCTACAATGCAGCAATAGACGATGATGCACTGGAATTCCTTGCAGATATATCCAACGGAGATGCGAGAAATGCACTTAATGCCATTGAACTTGGAATACTCACAACAGACAGATCAGATGATGGAGTTATACATATAGATCTTGCAACAGCACAGGAATGTATCCAGAAGCGCTCGGTAAGATATGATAAAGAGGGTGACAACCACTATGATACAATATCAGCATTTATTAAGAGCATGAGAGGCTCAGACCCTGATGCAGTAAGCTATTATCTTGCCAAGATGCTGTATGCAGGTGAAGATATCAAATTCATTGCAAGACGAATAATGATATGTGCCAGTGAGGATGTCGGCAATGCTGATCCTAATGCACTGCAGGTTGCAGTAGCTGCGGCACAGGCTGTTGAGCGTATCGGCATGCCGGAGGCGAGAATTATACTTAGTCAGGCTGCACTTTATATTGCGACAGCACCTAAGAGCAATTCCTGTATCAAGGCTATTGATAAAGCAATGGATGTTGTTAAGAATTCAAAGACTGCACCGGTTCCTGTACATTTGCAGGATGCCCATTATAAAGGTAGTGCCAAGTTAGGACACGGTGTAGGATACTTATATGCACATGATTATCCTAATCATTATGTCAGACAGCAGTATCTTCCGGATGCTTATGTGAATGAGAAATTCTATGAGCCGGGAGATATGGGATATGAGAGGGATATTAAGAAACATTTGGATAAGATTAAGTCGGAGGCATAGTTTCCAATGAGGGATTACATAAACAGACTTTCAAGAGGCAGTTCAATTATCAAAGTACCAAAGCTGTCATGCAGTGAGGAACAGATTACCATGGATATTATGTGTAATACAGTTGCTACAGGCAGCTTCATATGTGATGCCACCGATAAGGTTTATGGAATGGTCTATGCTGACAATGAGAGGGTAAAGATTCTTTCAGAACAATTTGGTGGTACGCATATTATAACTGAATATCAGGTGGACGCTTCCGGACTTGAAGAAAATGATGAGATAGAGGGAACATTTACAGTAGTATGTAATGCCGGCGAGAAAAAGATACCATTTGCATTCAGATGTATGAAAGAGAATCAGGATGATATAAGAAATCATGTTAAGACTGAAGCAGTTGTTCTGCACATTGATAACGAAGAGAATACAATTATACACAAAGATGAAGCAGAGCAGTTTGAATGTGTGCTTATAAAGAGTGGCACAGAAGAAACAGAGATTGATATATATGCAGATGCAGATTTTATTGAATTAGAGAAGGACAGCTTATCAACTGATGATTTTGCAGGTGACAGGGCTGTAATTAAATATATAGTTAATCCACAGAAAATGCATGCAGGCAACAACTATGGATATATACATATAGTAAGTTATACGCAGCATTTAAAGATAAATGTGAGTGTTATATGTAAGAAAGCTGACGAATCGGAAGATTTTGAAGTCAGAAGAGAAGAAAAACTGGCACAATATAAGCTTACGAAGCTTTATCTTGATTTCAGAATGAAGAAAATCAAGAAAGAAAAATGGATTGCTGAATCTATGCAGACAGTTGACAGAATAAGGGGAATTAAGGGCACAGATGTATTTTATGATATTGTGCAGATACAACTGCTTATGGCGTCTGGAAGAGAGGAAACAGCAACACAGATATATAATAATATCAAGAAAGATATAGTCGGAAGAATTGGTGAAAATGTAGAACTTTACTGCTATTTTCTGTATGTTTCGACACTTATTGTGCGTGAAGAGGAGTATACGGCTCAGGTTTTATCACAGGTTAAGAAGTTCTTTGAGAATGGCTATGATACATATAGAATATTATGGATACTTTTTTACTTGAGTACAGATTCAGATAATAAGAGTATAAGACTTGTAAGAATAAAGGATGTAATTAATTCAGGATGCATAAGCCCTGTTATGTATATTGAGGCTATGAACATTATTAATGCACAGCCTGTTTTACTACGGGTGCTTAATCAGTTTGAAATGCAGGTTATTAATTATGGATGCAGGAACGACATTATTAGCGAGAAGCTTGCAATGCAGATTGCAGATGTTGTGGCTAATGAGAAGAATATTAATATTAATACTCTTATTATACTAAAAAAGATATATGATAAATATGAGAAAGACGAGATACTGACAGTTCTTGTAACCCAAATGGTAAGAATGGGCATGACAGGAGAAAACTGCTTTGAGATATATGAAAAAGGGGTATTAAGAGGTCTGAAAATAACAAGATTATATGAGTTTTATATTGCCAGTATGCCTAAAAAGACAGACAGGCAGCTGCCAAAGATAGTGTTGATGTATTTTGCATATGACAATACTCTTGCAGATGAAGATAAAGCATTTTTATATGCAAATGTGGTGACGGGCAGAGATTCGTACTATAAGAATATCTATGAAGGTTATGAAAGAAATATAGAGATATATGTGTATGAACAGCTTAAAGCCGGCAATATCAGTGACAATCTTGTTGTATTATACAAGGCACTTCTTAAGACACAGCTTGTGTGTGATGACACGGGCACATTTGTAAGTAAAATGCCATATATGTACAGAATGCAGTGCTTTAGTGATGTGGTAAGATATGTACATGTCAGATATCCGCAGTTTACAGAAGAAACAGTATATGAGCTTTCAGGGGAAACAGCATATATATGTATGTATGGAAGTGACTGCGAGATTACATTTGAATGTATTGACGGACAGATTAGAAAAGATACAATTGATTATGATATAGAAAAAGTGTTTGATATACAGCAGTATGCAGAGGTGTTTGAGGCTGCAGGTGATTATGGAAAGAACAATTCCAGAATAATTATGAGCAGAATCTGTGAAATGAGAAAGAATTCACAGAATACACAAGAAACACTTAAGCTGTACAAAACAATAAAAAAGGAACAGGGTATCAGTGAACAGTATAAACAGCAGGTTAATGCCTGGATGATTGATTATTACTATCATTATTATGAAGAAGATGATTTCTGGCATGAATACAATTATGTTGATACAGATAATCTGACGAAGAAGGATGCGGGAAAGCTGATAGAGATACTTATAGATTCATCAATGTATTCACAGGCATATGAGATAGCAGGTATATACGGTTGCTGTATGGCAAAAGCAGCAAAACTTCTTAAAATGACTGACTATATTCTTACAAATGTATCAGACGGACATAGTCAGATTATTGATGAGATTACTCAATATATATTCAGACACAACATTTATAATGAACCTGTTCTTTCTTATATGTGCGAATACTATAATGGGACTAATGATGAAATGTATGCTGTGTGGAAGTCAGCAGTTAATTATAATGTAAATGTATTGCATATGTCAGAAAGGATTCTTGCCCAGATGATGTATACAGGTGTGCATACTGGAAGATTTACAGAGGTGTTTGCTGATTATTATAGTAAGATTCCTGATATGCTTATAGTAAAGGCATATTTATCTTATAATTCACAATTCTATCTTCTCAGGCAGAAGAAGGCTAATGATATAGTATTCAGAGTTATAGAGGAGTGCATGGGGGATGGATATGGATTGCCAGAGTGTTGTTATGTAGCATGGCTTAAGAATCTGTCAAGAAACCCTGTTGCGTTAAGAGAAGATACATCTGAAAAAGAACTTGCACAATCAGTTCTTAATGAATTATGTGAACATGACAGAATATATGGATTTTTCAAAAAATTCAAAGGAATACTGGATTTACCATACAATATGCAGGGACTTACTATTGTTGAATACATAGCAGATCCAGATGATAAAGTATCTTTGACATATAGTATTAATGGGGCTGACAGGCTGGTGCAGGTTATGAAGTCTAACGAATGGGGAATATTTACATGCAGGTTTAATCTGTTTTATGGGGATTCATTAGAATATACATTTATAGTTAATGACAGCAATGAACAGGCATCTACAGAGCCGGTAGTCTGCGAATATAAGGATATTCCATCAGAGAACACAGATGGAAGGATTGACATGCTTAATGATTGTCTTGCAAGCAGACAGCAGCATGACCTTACAACATTAAGAAAGCTCATGTATAGTTACTGTGTTGAGGAATACGTCACAAGAGAAATGTTTACAATTGTCAAATGAGGATAGCAGATATGGAGCAGTGTAAAGGACTTATAGCAGGAATAGATATAGGATATAGTAAAATTCAGGCAAGTGTATATTCATATAATTCACGGAATGTGCAGACGGTAAAACTGACAGAGGATTCAAAGGAAAAGACCAGTCTTGCAAATGTTGTCGCTGAATGTATGCGAGCAACAGGTACATCACAGATTCAAAGCATATGTGTAACCATTCCCGATTATCATTCTGATGAAATATCTGCTGTCAGGGATACTCTTAAAAAATGTGGTGTATCAGATGGCAGATGGCAGGTATTAAGCAGAGTTGAAAGCTTTGCATATTATGCGTACAGACAGAAAAGTGAACTTCATGCTGCTGGTGTGGCACTGTTTGACTACACAAGTGAAGGAATAAGGTGTGATTATCTTGCAGTCAGGAAGAATGACAATAGTAACTATCTGCTTCAGGAACATACAGGATACACATCTGATATATTAAAAAAAGCTGTGATAAGCAAAGAACTTGGACTGGCTGAGAATGAGTTGTGTACATTTGCAGAAGAGTATTTTTCTAAAAGACATGTTTCGGCGGCATATCTTACAGGTGAAGGTTTTGATGTTGAAAAGCTTCCTGAAAGATTTGCAAAGCTTATGGTTACGAGAAGAAAAGCATTTGTCGGACAGAATCTTTTTGCAAAGGGTGCATGCTTTGCAGCAATGGAGATATTGAAGCCGGAAGTGTTTAAGAATGTCATAATGCTTATTGATAATCATGTGAAATGTGGTATAGAAATAGATATTTCGTCATATGAAAAGCCAATGAGATTCAGGCTGGTAAGACCGGGAAGTAACTGGTATACTGCCGGACGGACTGTGGAATGTATACTTGAGGATATGAGAAGCATTACATTTAAAATAATAACACCTGAGAATAAATATTATGATGAAGTTGTTGATATAAGTGAAATTCCATTCAGGGAAGGGAAAACAACAAGAGTATCTGTGAGCGTAAGCTTTGTAGATTCTGACAGGTGTAATATTACAATAAAAGATCTTGGATTTGGCGAGTTTGTCAAAAGTTCAGGAAAAGTTATAAGCAAAGAACTTGTATTAAGAAGCTGAGAATGTGGAAAACATCAGGAAACGGAGAAATACAATGGGGAAAATAATACTGTGCAGAGGAAAGAAGGCAGATACACCACTGACTGTTTTACAGACAGGTGTGAAGTTATATACAGCAGAAGAACTCTGTTAT
>OGRH01001292.1_pt1 | contig 16387 bp, 9 predicted proteins | sample 1553461 | NCBI WGS metagenome assembly OGRH01 (sample SAMEA2580092, study PRJEB22360) | human gut metagenome | biome: human gut; feature: human-associated habitat; material: faeces | place: Denmark | collected 2008/2010
GCGTGACCATTGCCGAAAGGGGGGGGGGGGGATGGGGCTCCTGCCGTATCTCGAGAAACTGAACATCAGGGACATGAAGGCCAAGGGTTTCAAGCTGTCGGCCAAGGACATTTACAACTTGAACGGAGACGCGATCAAAGATGCGATCGTAATTTTCGGGAACGGCTGCACCGGCGAGATCGTTTCGGACCGGGGACTGCTGCTGACGAACCACCATTGCGGATTCGATGCGATCCAGAGCCACAGCAGCGTCGAGCACGACTACCTGAAGAACGGTTTCTGGGCGATGTCCGATCAGGAGGAGATTCCTACGCCGGGTCTGACCGTGACGTTCATTCGCCGGATCAGCGACGTTTCGGATCGTATTCTGCCTCAGTTGAGCGACACGCTGTCGGAGAAGGACCGCGAAGCGAAGGTGGCGGAGATCGTCGAGCGGATCAAGAAAGAGACCGAGCTCGACAACGAGCATCAGGAAGTGGAGATTCAGGACTTTTTCGGCGGAAACCAGTATCTGATGTTCGTCAAGGAGATATTCAAGGACGTTCGTCTGGTGGGAGCTCCTCCTTCCTCGATCGGTAAGTTCGGCGGCGATACCGACAACTGGATGTGGCCGCGCCATACGGGCGACTTCTCGGTTTTCCGGGTCTATTCGGACCGCGACGGGCAGCCGGCCGAGTACAGCAAGGATAACGTGCCTTACGCCGCTCCGGCCCATCTGACCGTTTCGCTGAAGGGATACAAGCCGGGGAGCTTCGCTATGATCATCGGCTTTCCAGGATCGACCGAGCGCTACAAGACTTCCTACGAGATCGACTACACGCTGGGTACGGACAATCCGAACCGGATTTTCATTCGCGGCGAGCGTCAGAAACTGATGATGGAGGACATGCTGGCCAGCGACGAGGTTCGCATCCAGTATGCGTCGAAGTATGCCATGTCGTCGAATTACTGGAAAAACTCGATCGGCGAGAGCCGCGGACTGAAAAAGCTGAAGGTGCGCGATACGAAGCTCGCCACCGAAAAGCGTTTCACCGAATGGGTTAATGCCGACCCCGCCCGTAAGGAGAAGTACGGCGAGGCGCTGCCGCTGATCAGGAAAGCCGTCGAGGGCCGGGCCCCGTATATGGATCGCTTGCAGTATTTCTCCGAGACGCTGCTGCGCGGCACCGAGATCATTCAGGCCGCAGGCATCGCCCGGCCTTTGGTCGGCAAGGATAACCGGCTCGACTCGTCGAAGCTCGAGAGCGTGAAGAAAAAGCTGGAGGCCTTTTATAAGGATTACAGTCCTTCGACCGACCGTAAGATCGCCAAGCGGATGTTCGGAATTCTGCGCGACAGCATCGCGCCCGAGCATTTGCCCAGCAGCTTCGTCGTGATCGAGGAGCAGTTCGGCGGCGACGTGGATGCCTATGTGGACTATGTTTACGACAACTCGGCGTTCGCCGACCGGAGCCGTGCCGAGGCGCTGCTCGCTTCTCCGACCGTCGAGGCGCTGCTCAACGATCCGGCCTATAAAATGCGTCGCGAGGTAGTGAAGACCTATAACGCGCTGATCGATCCGATCAATTCGTTCAGCGAGGACTTCGCACGGGGTCACCGGTTGTATGTCGCCGGGCTGATGGAAATGGATGCCGATCGTGTGTTCTACCCGGATGCGAATTTCACGATGCGGCTGACCTACGGGCAGGTACTGCCCTACGAGCCCCAGGACGCTGTCAGCTATAACTATTTCACGACGCTCGACGGCGTGATCGCCAAGGAAGATCCGGAGAATGCCTATGAATTTTCCGTGCCCGAAAAGCTCAAGGAGCTGTACCGGACGAAGGATTACGGACCGTATGCCGAGAAGGGCGTATTGCACGTCGGGTTTATCAGCAACAACGACATTACGGGCGGCAATTCGGGCAGTCCGGTGATGAACGCCAAAGGTCAGCTGATCGGTTTGGCTTTCGACGGAAACTGGGAGGCCATGAGCGGCGACATAGCGTTCGAGCCCGCGTTGCAGCGAACGATCAGCGTCGATATACGTTACGTGCTTTTCATTATCGACAAGTATGCCGGCGCTACCCGGCTGATCGACGAAATGACGATCGTCCGCTAATGAGAAAACCGGTGCCGGACGACGGGCGCTTTATGAAAGACGAAGGTACGGAACCATTTCCGTACCTTCGTTGTTTTCCGGAAGGTTCGCTTTTCCTTGACTGTCTTCTTCTGTTTTCCGTTGCGGGCGTAGGGAATCCGATAGGTTCCGATCTTGGAAAGAGGCTCGGCGGCGGGTCCGTACCGGCCGGTTTCGGGTTTTCCGGCTTTGTAAAAACGGACTGCGGGCCGGGCGCAGAGTCGAACTCGTTCGGACCGTGCCGAGGCGTGGCGTGTGTTGCGGATTGAAAATCCAAAACAGGCTTTATGGGTTCTTTCCCGTTTTGTCTTTTTCGCCCGGCGTTCGGAAAGGCGCGGCTCCGGATTTTCCGATCGTGCGTTTTTTTGGAAAATAACATTAATTTTGCGACGTAGCTGCTTTTTGGAAAAGACGGGAGGTATTGGCGCCGGGCATGTCCGGGACCCTTGTCGTTCACTTTGCGGCTGAAACCCTATTTGATCGAACCATGAGCAATCCGAACGAAACGGCGGCATCGGTGGAGAGGCCCCTGAATTTTCTGGAAGAGATTATCGAGGAAAGTATCGCGCGCGGCGACAAGCGTGTCCAGACTCGTTTTCCGCCGGAGCCCAACGGCTATCTGCACATAGGGCATGCCAAGAGTATTTGCCTGAACTTCGGCTTGGCCAAGAAATACGGCGGCTTGTGCAATCTGCGCTTCGACGATACGAATCCGGTCAAGGAGGACGTCGAGTACGTCGATTCGATCAAGGAGGACGTGCGCTGGCTCGGATTCGAGTGGGCCGGCGAACACTATGCGTCGGACTATTTCGATCAGTTGTACGAGTGGGCCAAGGAGCTGATAAAAAAAGGACTCGCCTATGTAGACGATCAGACGCAGGAGCAGATTCGCCAGACTCGCGGCACGGTGACCGTGCCGGGTACGGAAAGCCCGTGGCGGAACCGGTCCGTCGAAGAGAATCTCGATCTGTTCGAGCGGATGCGCGCGGGCGAGTTCGGCGACGGGGAGAAAGTGCTTCGGGCTAAGATCGACATGGCGCATCCGAACATGCTGCTGCGCGATCCGATCATGTACCGCATTCTGCATTCCGAGCATCACCGTACGGGAAACAAGTGGTGTATCTATCCGATGTACGACTACGCCCATGGCGAGAGCGATTCGATCGAGCGGATCACGCACTCGATCTGCACGCTCGAGTTCGACGTGCACCGTCCGCTATACGACTGGTTTATCGAGAAACTCGGGATTTTTCCGAGCCACCAGTACGAGTTCGCGCGGCTGAATCTGACCTATACGATGATGAGCAAGCGCAAGCTGCTTCAGTTGGTGCAGGAAGGTATCGTGACGGGCTGGGACGATCCCCGGATGCCGACGATCAGCGCGCTCCGCCGTCGGGGCTATACCCCCGAGAGCATTCGTATGTTCGCCGACAAGGTGGGCGTAGCCAAGCGCGACAACGTGATCGATCTGGGGCTGCTCGAGTTCTGCGTGCGCGAGGACCTGAACAAGCGCGCCGAACGGCGCATGGCGGTGCTCGATCCGCTGAAAGTAGTCATCACGAACTATCCCGAGGACAAGCAGGAAACCGTCGAATGCGTCAATAATCCCGAGGACGAGTCGGCCGGACGCCGCGGGGTGCCTTTCGGCCGCGAGATATGGATCGAGCGGAGCGATTTCATGGAGAATCCTCCGAAAAAGTACTATCGCTTGTCGCCGGGCGGCGAGGTTCGCCTGCGCTATGCCTATCTGATCCGGTGCGACGAGGTGATCCGAGACGCGGAAGGCCGCGTGACGGAGCTCCGGTGCACGTACGATCCGGAGTCGGCCGGCGGAAAGTCGTCCGACGGCCGGCGGGTGAAAGGCGTGATTCATTGGGTTTCGGCAGCGCATGCGGTTCGGGCCGAGGTCCGTTTGTTCGACCGGCTGTTCACGCGCGCGAGTCTCGACGATCCGGAGGAGGGCAAGACCTTTTTGGATTACTTGAACCCCGAGTCGCTGCGCAAGGTAACCGGCTATCTGGAGCCGTCGCTCGCCGAGGCTTCCGTGGGCGACAAGTTTCAGTTCGAACGGACGGGCTATTTCTGCATGGACCGTGATTCGGCTCCCGGCAGGCCGGTTTTCAACCGGACCGTCACGCTGAAAGACAGTTGGGCCAAAATAGCCGATAAGTAAAAGCTCGGTGCGACTTTCCGGAGATTCGGCCGAACAGGCGGAAACCGAAAGCGTTTTTCGCCGACGGAAACGCTCGGGGCCGTCGATGAGTTGTCGGCGCAGCGAGTGCAAAAGTATACTGACCCGATGAACGAACGTAGAATGTTTCGCATGAACCGGGCGGCCAATCCGGTTTTCCGGCTGTCGCTCGTCTTATTGACTTGTTTTTTCTCTTCGGCCGCGGTTTTCGGCCAGTCCGATTGCCGGATTATCATTACGACGCCCGGGTACGGTTCCATATACCGTTATGCGCCGGAGGAGTTTGCCGCGCAGATGGCCAGCGATTTCAAGATCGAAGGCGTGACGGTGGATTATGCGACTCTTTCGGAAGGTTGCAAACGACTCAAGCTGCATATCGGAAGAAAGGATTTCGTCTTTTCGATCACTTCCCAATCGCCGGTCGCACGCCTGACGTACGACCGGAACCGGCGGCAGTTCAAGGGGATAGGATTCAATTATATCGAGCACGAGGGCGTTCGCTACGAAGCTCCCAGTTTCAAGGGCCTTACGGTCGAGAAGCTCTCCGAAGCATGGCAGCCGCAAATCGAGAGATTGATCGAAAACCGCAGCCTGCTCGAAGAGGGCAAACCGAACGTATTCCTGCTCGAAGCCGATATCGACGAGCAGGGAAACGTACACAAGATAGTCGAGCTGAACGGGGCGCTCCGGCAATATTCTCAGATATTCATCGACAAACTGTACGACATGGCTGTCAGAGGGTGGCAGCCGGCGAAGAAGGACGGCGTGCCGTTCCGCACGGTATGCCAGTTGAGGTTCGTACTGACGCGGTAGAGAAATTAGGTGATAGGTCGTAAGGCCGCCGGAATTTTCTGGCGGCCGTTTTATTGATTTACTGAAGAACGCATTCGGATGAGGGCGCTTCGCCTATGGCGACTTCGACGGAATTTCTGCGTTACCGTACGGGAGAGGCTTTGATGGTCTGGCCGCCGGTGCAGCGAGTAAAAAAGCTTTGTATCGCAAGCGGAGCCCGGCTAATTTTCGAGCAGGAGAAGTTCGGACCGATTTCTCCTTTTTTTGCTTGTTTTAAGCCTTTTGGGCAGCTTTTCGGTAGTCGGACGATAAAAGGGTCGTATTTCGATCGACGGATGCTTTAGAAGGGCTTTTTTCGGGTTCGGTCGTTCAGTATCTTGTCGGGCTTTGAATTTCGGCGGACATTCGAGAGATCGAAATGTTTTCCGCCCGATGAAGAATCGGATCGGAAAAGCGGATTGCGGTTTCCGTATTTTCGGAGACGGGCAGTAGTATCGGATCATTCCGTTGCTGCTGATCCTTCGGCGAGGTATTTTCCAGGAAAAATCTACCTTTGTACTGTTCGGGTGTCGGGGAGAACAACGGAATGAAGGCCCGACCGGAAAACGTATCAATAATACGATTGTTTATGAAAAAATGTTTCTTATGGATGACGGCTATGGCATTCGTAGCCGCTTTATGGACCGGTTGCGAGGACGATAAGGGCGGAGAGACGCCTCCCCCGCCCCCGCCGGAGACGGCGCTCAGTAATCTGAATGGTAACGTGGCGTTGCCGGAAATTGAGTCGGCGCGGCTGGATTATCGGCCCGAACTCAGTACGGCCCGGACGGATACCTATTTTCTGACTTTGTCCGTTTCCGGATTCGATGCTTCGCTCCGGACCGGTCGGGGCGTTCGGTTCGAGCTGAGCGTGGATAAGGGCGGCTCGCCGTTCGGTCGTTATCTGATCGGGGACGGCGGCGAACCTTGCGTGCCCGGCGCTCTCGACGGCGAGGAGCAGCGAGTGCATAGCTGGTACGTCGATGCGAGCGGACAGACCGTCGTAGAGGCTCCTCTTTGCAGCGGGCTGCTCGATCTGACCAAGGTGCTGGGCAAAAAACCGGGAAATACCTATTATCAGGTTTCGTTCACGGCTTATGACGATCAGTCGCCGGCCTATTCGGTGAACGGGAAATTCAGCGGTGACCTGACTGTTTCGCTTCCGGGTTCCGGATCGGAAGAGCCTGCGGCGACTTATGTGTATGCCGGCGTCAGCGGCTACTCGCAGGAAGAGGGATATACGACCTGGGCGATCGATTTCGATAACGAAAGTTTCACGAAACATCTCGGTTTCATGTCGATCAATGCCGATCCGGGCATCGCTTTCGAGGAGGGAATTCCTGCGGGACGGTACGTCATTGCGGAAGACGACGAGCCCGGTACGATCACTTGGCCGACTTATGACGATTTGGAAGCCGATCTGTCGATGATTTTTCTGGAGTCGGGTACGGTCGACGTGAGCCGCGACGGCGACCGGTACACGGTCGTCGTGGATGCGACGGACGAATACGGCGATCCCTTCAGGGCCGATTTCGAAGGACAGTTCTATTACGAGAACGTAACCGAGAAAAGTTCCGTCGGACCTGTCGAGGCTTATGCGGTATGGTATGGCGCCAAAGAAGGGACGACCTATAATAACTGGTACATTACCTTGGTCGACAACGGTTATCTGACGACGGCCGATGCTGTGGGCAATTACTATTACGGCAACATTCTGCGTTTCGATTTGCTGACCGGCTCGGACCATCTCTATACCGACGGTTTGCCCGAAGGTACTTTCCCCGTTCAGGCTTCCCGCAGCGGCGAGGGCATATGGGGCGGCGAGGGAGCCGACTGTACCTCGTTCCTTACGGAGTATTTCAGCGGGATTCCTGCCGTCTGCAAGCTGACCGGAGGCGAAGTGACCATTACGCGCGATCAGGAGAGTTACACGATTTCTTTCGACGGAGTCGAAATGTCGGGAGATCGGACGGAGCTTTCCGGAAGTTATAGCGGGAAGGTGCAGTATATCGATGCTACGCAGGAGGATCCGTCGAATTACCGTAAGGAAAAAATTTTGTTTTAGGGTGTTATTCGAAAAGCCGAATCACGGCTTGTCGAATTTTTTTATAGTTTTTCAAAAAGGTTTTAAGTATTTTCATGTTTCGGAATGACTCACAGCCCGGATTTGTTCGAACTTTCGGCCGAAATTTTTCACTTTTTCTTACAGATTTCAGATCGTGTTTCCTCTTCTTGTTCCCTATTAGGGTGTTTTTGATATGCGAAAATTGTTTCAGACTCTGGTCCGTAGGCCGGAAATTAACGGCTTTACTTTACTCATGTTATGCCGAATGGAAATCATATATTTACATGTTCGAGTCTGGAATTTCTATTTCTGTTAGCCGCGATTTGCGGCCACCTGTTGCGTATCCGATTGCCCTTGCCATGAAGTTTTCTCCGTCGGAAAAGACTTCCTATAGGAAAACCGGAAATATCGGGAACTCGAAAGTCGGTACAGTATAAGAGTATGATTGGGAATATCGATATTCATTTCATTCATTGATGGCGTATAGAATGGCAAGCCTTATGTTCTTCAACAACTGGTCGGAAAGGGTTTGATATTCTTGATCCAATCCCATGTCTTGTGCCGCGCAGAGCGGGTCATCGTTCCACGATCCCATTCCGCCGAATACATCGGCCAGACTGGCTGCCTCGAAGATTTGAAGTTTTTCATGCGATATCGGCGGCAATTGCAATCCGTATTTTTTATCCGGATATTCTCCGATACCGTCCAGAAGATTTTTCGCAGAATGGAAAATATGGGCAAAACCTTCACACCGGATTTGAATAGCCAATTTTTCAACGCTTGTCGAAAAGAGTCGGTGTTGTTTTCGAAACGGGGTTTTTCCGATGGAGAATCGGGACAGCGATATTCCGAATACTCTGTGTTCCATAGTCGCTTTTCGGGATCGAACTGCCAATTTGGGGCGAAATAAGATGTTTCGCCGCTTTGATAAAAGCAAAGAACCGAGCTTTCCGTCGTGTTCGAAAAACCGAGTATCGTCTTGTCCGTTACGTCAGTCGGACAAGCCAATGCGATATCTTGCAGTCCTTTGCTCTGGAGGAACTCAAACCACGTTTCTATTCTCGGTGCGATGCATCTTTTTGTCTCCGAAAAGAGTTTTCCGGGTAGGCATGAAAAGGTGATTGCATTTTCGTATTGCGCCGGTGTATATTGGATCGGCTCGCCGTATTGCAAGGCTCTTTTACCCGCTGCGACAATACAACAAATTTGATGCATTTCTCCGTTCATAGCGATTTTTTTCTTTCTCTCGTTCGGATTCGAATTTTTATCGCTTTTTTGTTCGTTATCCCGAATTCGGTCTCAAGTCTTTTCTCTGTTTGTGTAAAAAGTTATTATCGTATATTTATTTACGTTGCGAATTTTGCTTTGTCGACAAAATTTCATCGGATACGATCATCTAACATTCTTGATCCGCTCAGAGGATTATCGTATTTTCCAATTATAGTTTTCGACGTAAGCACGAATCTTGAAAATCGTGAAAAATAGTCAATTTGTTTTAAATCAGGTTGTTATGTCTTATATTCAAATTTTATATTACTATTTTCCCATTCTGATATTTATTTCGTTGTGTTCACTTACGATTTTGCTTCGTTCACAAACAGGCCAGAATTAGAATTTTAGAGTATGGACTTGGTGATCTTCATTGCGCAGAAATCGGGTCCGCACATCGAGCAATGGTCGGCTCCTTCCTTGATCATTTCGAAGTGCATGCGCCTGGCTCGTTCGGGATCGAGCGACAGGTTGAACTGATCGTACCAGCGCATTTCGTACCGTGCCTTGCTCATCTGAAGGTCGCGTTCGGCAGCTCCGGGATGTCCTTTGGCGATGTCGGCGGCATGGGCGGCCAGCTTGTAAGTCACTACCCCTTCGCGTACGTCGTCCTTATTGGGCAGGGCCAGGTGTTCTTTCGTCGTGACATAGCAAAGCATCGAAGTCCCCATCCAACCGATCATCGCCGCGCCGATTGCCGAAGTGATGTGGTCGTATCCGGCTCCGATGTCGCTTACCAGCGGGCCGAGCGTGTAGAACGGCGCTCCGGCGCAATCGACGATCTGACGATCCATGTTTTCCCGAATTTTGTTCATCGGAACATGTCCCGGACCTTCGATAATCACCTGAACGTCGTGCTTCCAAGCGATTTTCGCCAGTTCGCCGAGCACTTTCAGTTCGCCGAACTGCGCCTCGTCGTTTGCGTCGGCAATGCTGCCCGGGCGCAAGCCGTCGCCGAGCGAGAAAGCGATGTCGTATTTTTTGAGCAATTCGCAGATTTCTTCGAAGTGCGTATACAGGAAATTCTGTTTCTTATTGATGTTCATCCATTTGGCGAGGATCGATCCGCCGCGCGAGACGATACCGGTGACGCGTTTCAAGGCGGCGGGCAAATGTTCCTGAAGGATTCCGGCGTGAATCGTAAAATAGTCTACCCCTTGTTCGCATTGCTCGACGAGCGTATCGTAATAGACTTCCCATGTCAGGTCCTCGATTTTGCCATGCACTTTCTCCAGCGCCTGATACATGGGGACCGTTCCGACCGGAACCGGCGTATTCCGCAGAATGGCCTCGCGGGTTTTATGAATGTTCTTGCCGGTCGATAGGTCCATTACGGTATCGGCCCCCCACTTGATCGCCCACATGGCTTTTTCCACTTCCTCTTCTATGGAGGAGCCGAGCGCCGAGTTGCCGATATTGGCATTGATCTTGACGAGGAACTTGCTGCCGATAATCATGGGTTCTGCTTCGGGATGACGATAGTTCGAAGGAAGTATGGCTCTGCCTGCGGCTATTTCTTCTCTCACGATTTCGGGAGTGATCCGATTTTCGCCCGTAACACCTTGATTTTCACGGATGGCTACGTATTCCATTTCAGGGGTGACGATTCCTTGCCGCGCGTACCATAACTGCGTGTGGAAATTCTGCTTGTCGAATCGCTCGCGCGTCCAGTTTTCACGTACTTTCCGGATACCTCTTTGAATATCGATCGTATGATTTTCCTCCGTATACGGACCGCTCGTATCGTATACGAGCACTTTTTCTCCGTTTTGCAATGAAATTTCCCTCATTCCGACTCGAATCGGAAATAATTCCCCGTCTATATAGACTTTTTTCGCTCCGTTTTTTGAAAGATCGAAAATATTTTCCATTCGTTTTATATTGTTGCTGTTCCACGTGGAACAAATTTGACTTTATTGTTTGTGTTTGCAATGTTCCACGTGGAACATTGTTGTTTTATCGTCCGAAATATACCAATAATACGTTGATATCGGCCGGACTGACTCCCGGTATGCGCGATGCCTGCCCTATCGTCGCAGGTCTGATACGAGTGAGTTTCTGGCGCGATTCGATCGATAACGAGTTTAGTTGATGGTAGTTGAAATCGGGTCGAATCGGAATGTTTTCCAATCGAGCCATTTTGTCGGCGATATGCCTTTCGCGTTCGATGTAACCATGATATTTGATTTGTATTTCGGCTTCCTCGATCGCTTCGGGAGTGCAGCGGTTTTCCTCGATATAATTTTTTAGCGATGTCAGATGATCGATCAGCCCCGAAAACGTGATTTTGTTTCTTAAAAGCACGTCGTATATCTTTCGGCTTTGTGTCAGCGGTGTCGAATCGACCGATTTCAAATAGCTCTCGATTTCGGCCGGAGCGACACTCTGTCTTCGGGCGAAAGAAATAAGCGATTCTACGGACGATTTTTTTTGCATCGTATTCCGGTATCTTTCATCGTTGGCCAGACCGATTTTATGCGAAACGGGGGTCAGTCGGATGTCGGCATTGTCCTGACGGAGCAGAATCCGATATTCGGCTCTGCTCGTGAACATGCGGTAAGGCTCGTCGACTCCTTTGGTCACCAAGTCGTCGATCAACACGCCGATATAAGACTCGTCCCGCCTCAGCACGAGAGGTTCGTCGCCGCGAAGCTTCAGCGAAGCGTTGATTCCTGCCATCAGTCCCTGAGCCGCGGCCTCTTCGTATCCGGTCGTTCCGTTCACCTGCCCGGCGAAATAGAGATCGTCTATCTGCTTGGTTTCCAGCGAATGATAGAGTTGTGTCGGCGGAAAATAGTCGTATTCGATCGCATAGCCGGGACGGAATATCCGGACATTTTCAAACCCTTCGATCTTCTGCAGTGCGGCGATCTGTACTTCCCATGGCAGCGACGAGGAGAATCCGTTCAGATAATATTCGTTCGTATCGGTTCCTTCGGGCTCCAGAAACAGTTGGTGCGACTCCTTGCCGGCGAACGTGCGGAGCTTGTCTTCGATACTCGGGCAATAGCGCGGGCCGATCCCCTTGATCGTTCCGTTGAACAGGGGCGAATCGGCGAAGCCGGTCCGGAGCAGGTCGTGCACGGCCTCGGACGTGTAAGCCAGATAGCACGGCAATTGATTTTTAATAGGCTCTGTATCATTCGAATACGAAAACTTGCCCGGGTTTTCGTCGCCTTTCTGCTCTTCGAGTCGGCTGAAATCGACGCTGCGTCCGTCGATGCGTGCCGGCGTGCCGGTTTTCATGCGACCGATTTCGAAGCCGAGCTCCGCGAGTTGCGCGCTCAGGCCGTGCGACGCGGAATCGCCGGCCCGGCCTCCCTCGGCTTGCGAGCGCCCGACGTGCATCAGACCCTCCAGAAAGGTTCCCGCGGTCAAAATGACGGCTTTTGATTTGAATACGACGCCCATGCGGGTCCTTACCCCGGTCACATGCCGATCGTTCGTCAAAAGGCCCGTTACGCTGTCCTGCCACAGGCTGAGGTTGGGTGTCTGCTCGAGCATCCGGCGCCAGAGCTGCGAAAATCGGGCCTTGTCGCACTGGGCGCGCGGGCTCCACATGGCGGGTCCTTTCGAGCGGTTCAGCATCCGGAACTGGATCGTCGAGCGATCGGTCACGATGCCCGTGTATCCGCCCATCGCGTCGATTTCGCGGACAATCTGTCCCTTGGCTACTCCGCCTATGGCCGGGTTGCACGACATTTGCGCGAACTTGGTCATATCCATCGTCACCAGCAGCGTCCGGCAACCCATATTGGCCGCCGCCGCCGCCGCCTCGCATCCGGCGTGCCCGCCTCCTATCACGATAATGTCGAATTCGAATTCCATATTGCAGTCCGGCGCCGCTGCTGCCGTTATAAGGTCCGGCGCACGCGCGCCGTCAGTTCGTTTGTTCGTAAAACAGTTTCAGGTACCGGTCCTCCAGCTTTCTCATCCGTTGCTGCTCTCCGGGCTGCTTGTCGCCGTAACCGCACAGGTGGAGTATCCCGTGAATAATGACCCGTTGCAGCTCGTTTTCGAACGGAACGCCCAGTTCCCGGGCATTGTCCCGCACGGTGTCGACCGAGATCATCAGATCGCCCGCGATCGTCCGCTTGTCGGGATCGCTGTAGTCGAATGTGATGATGTCGGTGTAGTAATCGTGCTTCAGATAGCGCCTGTTGATCTCCAGAAGCGCCTCGTCGGAGCAGAAAACGACGGACACGGCTCCGGTCTCCCATCCCTCGGCGGCTGCCGTCCGGCGAATCCATACGGAGGTCTTGCGCTTGCCCCGGAAAGCGAACTCGCACGATTGGTTGCAGTAGTTTACGGACATATCCCTTTCAAGTTAGTGTTTCCTATTTGCGCAGCCAGAGCTCCGGATTCAGATTCTGCTGGTCTTTCCATATCTCGAAATGCAGGAAGGCGTCGTCGGCCGGCAGCTTGCCGATGGTCTGGTTCAGCGTGACCCGGTCGCCGGTCTTCACCCCAACGGCTTCCAAATTGGCATAGACGGTCACATAGTCGCCGTGCCGGATCATGACCGCGTTGTTCATGCCGGGCACGAAGAACACCACGCTGACCTCGCCTTCGAACACGGCTTTTACCGGCGCGCCCGCCTCGGCCGCGATATTGATTCCCGTATTGTTGACCGTCACGCTCTGACGGACGGCGTGCGCATGCTTTCCGTAGCCGTCGACGATAACGCCCCGCACCGGATAGGGCAGCTTGCCCCGGTTCTGGTCGAACTGGCCCGACAGCTTGGCTATGTACTCGTTCTGGGCGGCCGAACGGGGCTGGGCCTTATGCTTGCGCGACTCGGCCTCGATCAGGCGTTGTATCCGTTGCTGGAGCTGTTCGATCTTTTTCTTGTTCTGCTTGATCGTCGAGGCGAGCCGGCTCGCCTCGTTGCGGAATTTTTCCGACGAAGCCTTGTACTGCGTTTCGTCTTTGCCGAGCGATGCGAGTTCCCGGTTGCGGCTTTGATACACCTTGTCGAGCTCGCTTTTCTTGTTCTGCAGGTCGGTGACTTCGCGTCCGAGCGATGCGGCCGTCGAGTCGATCCGGGCGGCTTTCTGCTCGCGCATGCGGTTGTAGCGACGCATATAGGCTATCCGTCGCGTTGCGTCGTTGAAATCCTTGGACGAGAACAGGAAAACGAGGAAGCTGTTCAGCTTGTAGTTTTTGTAGGCGCTGTAAACCATCTCGCCGTATTCCTTGCGCAGACGGGCCAGGTCTTGTTCGAGCGAAGCGATCGTCGAGCCCTTCTCGTCGATGTTCCGGTTGAGCAGACCGGCCTGTTGCTCGAGGTTGGATATGATGTTGCGGCGGTTGCGGATCTTGTTGCGGATCAGCTTCAGCTCCTTGTCGGCCGATTGCTGGTTCTTGCGCGTCTTGGAAAGCAGGTCGTTCGTTATGCTGATTTCCCGCTCGGCCCGCTTGATGTCTTCTCGCAACGATTCCAGCGTCTGGCAGGAGGCTTCCCGTGCGAGAAAGGCCAGCAGGCAGATGATGAGCAGTCGTCGTCCGGTCGCCATTTTATTCGATCAGTTTGAGTCGTTTCTCGATTTCTTCGGGATCGTATCCTTTCTCCAAGGCCTTTTTCCAGTAGATCGAGGCCATGAAGCGGTCGTTCAGCTTGTAGAGTATGTCGCCGTAGTGGATCAGCAGCTCCTTGCTGTCGGTCCGGTCGAGCGAGACGGCCAGGCGCATCGGCTCGCGCGCTTCCTCGTAGCGCCCCAGCATGTAGAGAACCCATGCGTAGGTGTCGAGGTAAGTGGGATTGTTCGGCGACAGCCGGTTGGCTTTCCGGGCCATTTCGAGCGCGTCGTCCAGCCGTTCTTCCCGGAGACTCAGGAAATAGGCGTAGTTATTGTATATCACGGCGTTCGTCGTGTCGAGGCGCAAGCCTTTGTCGTAGTATTTGAAGCAGTTTTTGTAGTCGCCCCGGTTCTGGCAGTTGTCGCCGAGCGATCCGTAGATCACGCTGCGCAGCGAATCGCTGCGGGCGTACTTGAGCGCCTGCTTGTAATCGGCCTCGGCTGCCGCGTAGTCTTTCAGGAAAAAGGCCGTGACGCCTCCTTTGCGCAGATAAAGCTCGGGATCGGATGGGTAGTAGCGGGTCGCCTCGGCGGCGTACTTGGCTACCGAGTCGGGCCGGTTCAGGTAGGCTTCGATGTCGAGCACGTTGTTCAGCGCCTCGCGCCGTCCTTCCGGATCGTCGATTCCTGCCTTGTACAGTTTGAGAGCCCCCTCCAGATTGCCGCCCGCGATCAAGTGCCGGGCATAGAGCTCCCTCGTCCGGCGGTCGTGCGGGTAGGCGATCGCCAGCGCCGAGGCCAGCTTGCCTATCTGAAAGTAGTTGTCCCGGTAGAACGAGGGCGTCCGGATCAGGTCGTCGTAGAATTTCAGCTTGGTTTCGAGCGGCAGCTCGGGCGCGCGGAAAAGCAGCTCGGCCGTCGCCAGAAAACGGACGTTATCCTTGCGCTGCTTGTAGAACTCGTTCAGCGAGATGATCGTAGGCGTGCTGCCCGGATTGAGCGCCAGCGCCTCGTCGTAAGTCCTTTGGGCGAGGGAGTCGAGTCCGAGCATGGCGTACAGCTCGGCGAGCGCGACATAGTTCTGTTCCTCGTAGGGAAAGTCCTCGACCGTCGCTTTCGCCTCTTCGACCGCCTGCTCGTACTTCCCCATGCTCATCAGCATCTGACGGCGGAAAGACGAGAGAATCTCGATTCTCCCTAACCGGCTTTGAGCCGAGTCGAGTACCGCCAGCGCTTGCTCGTATTCTCCCTTCTGATCGTACAGGGCGGCCGTGAGGCGGTAGTTGTCGGGGTTATCCGGATCGGCTCTGAGCAACGAACGGTAGACGGTCATCGCCGAGTCGAGCCGGTTCGTGGCGATCAGCAGCCGTCCGAGCTGTCCCCGGTACCAAAGATTGCCCGTGTCGAGCCGGTTGGCCCGCAGGCAGTATTGCAGGGCTTTTTCCGGCGCGCCGGCTCCGGCGTAGAGGATGGCAAGCTCGTAGAGCGACGGGGCGTGCGTCGAGTCGATCGCCAGCACTTTCTCGAACAGCCGGATCGAGCGGGCCGTGTCGCCCTCCATCACGTTGTTCTTGATTCCCTCCGTGTAAAAGAACGAAGCGGTCGTCTGAGGATCGTATTCCCGATCCGCCGCCGGTTTTCCTTTCGGACGCGCCGACAACGAGCAGGCCGCCTCGATCGGAAGCAGCATGGCGGCAAGGACGCAAACGCGGAAAAGGCTTTTGAAGTTCATACGGTTCGGTCGTTAGGTGGTTGCCCGGCGTTTCCCGCTCACAACACCGAATCGAACTGGCGCAGGAAGCGCACGTCGTTTTCGAAATAGAGACGCAGATCCTTGACGCCGTACTTGAGCATCGAGATACGCTCAACTCCCATGCCGAAAGCGAAGCCCGAGTATTTGCCCGAGTCGATGCCGGAGGCTTCCAGCACGTTCGGGTCCACCATGCCGCAGCCCATGATCTCGAGCCAGCCGGTATGCTTGCAGACGTTGCATCCCTTGCCTCCGCACAGGTTGCACGATACGTCGACCTCGGCCGACGGTTCGGTGAACGGGAAATAGGAGGGGCGCATCCGGATGCGGGCCTTCTCGCCGAACATCTCCTTGGCGAAATAGAGAATGCTCTGCTTCAGATCGGCGAACGAGACGTTCTCGTCGATGAACAGCCCCTCGACCTGATGGAATATGCAGTGGGCGCGGTACGAGATCGCCTCGTTGCGGAACACGCGGCCCGGGCAGATCACGCGGATGGGCGGCTTGCTGCGCTCCATCGTACGGACTTGGATCGAGCTGGTGTGCGTGCGTAGCAGGATGTCGGGACTCTTCGATATGAAAAACGTGTCCTGCATGTCGCGGGCCGGATGCTCGGGCGGAAAGTTGAGCGCCGAGAAGACAT
>OGRH01001301.1_pt1 | contig 16313 bp, 10 predicted proteins | sample 1553461 | NCBI WGS metagenome assembly OGRH01 (sample SAMEA2580092, study PRJEB22360) | human gut metagenome | biome: human gut; feature: human-associated habitat; material: faeces | place: Denmark | collected 2008/2010
TCACGGGGCGGGGCGTGGGGGCCCCGGCCCGGGTAGCCGCGGGCCTCGAACGTATTGCGGATGCCGCCGTTGGGGAACGACGAGGCGTCGGGCTCCTGCTGCACGAGCAGCTTGCCGGAGAACTCCTCCAGCACGCCGCCCTGACCGTCCGGCTCGGCAAAGGCGTCGTGTTTCTCGGCCGTACCGCCCGTCAGGGGTTGAAACCAGTGGGTATAGTGGTCCGCACCGTGCTCCAGCGCCCACTGGCGCATACCCGCCGCGATGCTGTCGGCAACTTCGCGCGTGAGCGGCGTGCGTTTTTCCATCGTGTCGAGCAGGGCCGCATAGGTGCGCTTGTCGAGATACTTCCGCATGGCCGCACGTCCAAATACCTTCTTTCCGAAGTAGTCCGACGGGCGTCCCTCGGGAACTTTCACCTCGACGGCCGTGTGATTTATGGCCGCATCGACCATCTTGAATCTGAGTAATGATGACATATACCTGACTGATTAAGGGTTTAGTGTTCGTAGAAAAAACCGCGCGGGGAAGGACCCGATAATTGCAAACTAAAACCTAACCTGAAATTCAACCGGACAACTGCCTCCCGGCAGGACCTGCCGACCTAACTAACCCGGGGCCGCTCCCCCGCTGCGGTACATCTTTCGTTCCGGCTACAAATGTACGAATTATTCCGTTACGTTGTTTTTACAAAATCACCGTTTTTTCAAAAAACAGCCGTTTTTTTCATCATTTTCCCGAAAAAAATAACCGTTTTTCGCCGCACACACCCGAAAATTTCAGTCATTTTTCGAAAAACAGCCTCATTTTTCACGAAAAATCCCCAAAATACATTTTTTCGTTTTTTCCAAAACAAGCAGAAATAAAGACCATTTTTCAACCATTCAACCACACCGAAGACAGCATCCGCGCCGGGCCGTCCGGAAATGCGGCGGGCGGCGAAATCCGGAAAAATTCCGCCGCACTGTTATTTTCGTAACAATTTCTTGTTACAATTCGGTAATTAATTTGTAACTTTACGTGCAATTTTGAAACAGAACGAAACTACACACATACTAATCTCTAAATAGTCATGGCAAATACCAAACGTGAAAAGCTGTTCACCGAGTTCCCGCCGGTCCCGACCGAAAAGTGGGAAGAGGTGATTACAGCCGACCTGAAAGGAGCCGATTACGAGCGCAAGCTGGTGTGGCGTACGGGAGAAGGATTCAACGTCCGCCCCTACTACCGCGCCGAAAACCTCGAAGGCATCCGTTTTCTGGGCTCGCAGGCAGGCGAGTTCCCGTATGTCAGAGGTACGCGCAGCCACAACCGCTGGCGCGTGCATCAGACCGTCGAGGTAAAATGTCCCAGGGAGGCCAACGCCGAGGCGCTGAAACTCCTCAACTCGGGCGTCGATTCATTGGGCTTCTCGATCGCGAAGGAAGGCTTCACGGCCGAAGAACTCGATCAGCTGCTCGCCGGAATCTCGATCCCGGCCATCGAAATGGTCTTCTGCGGCGCGCAGACGGGCAGCATCGCCGAACTGGTGATCGCCAAGCTCGAAAAGGAAGGCACTGCCTCCGAGGCGCACGTGGCCTTCTCGATCGACCCGCTGGTCAAGGGACTGTCGCAGAAAGGCGACTTCTGCTCGCCCAACGGCGAAAAGTGCTTCGCGAAGATCGCCTCGCTGATCGAAAAGACCCGCGAGTACAAGCACATCCGTATCGTGACCGTCTCGGCCGGCATCTTCTCGAACGCCGGATCGACCATCGTCGAGGAGCTGGCGTTCGCCCTCTCGGCCGGTAACGATTACATCGCGCGCCTGACCGACGCCGGCGTGGACGCCGAGCTGGCGGCCCGCAAGCTGCGCTTCTCGTTCTCGGTCACCTCGAACTACTTCCTCGAAATCGCCAAGTTCCGCGCGGCGCGCATGCTGTGGGCCAACATCGTCAAGGGTTACAACCCCTCGAAGAACTGCGCCTGCAAAATGCACATCCACGCCCGCACGGCAGACTGGAACCAGACCGTTTACGATCCCTATGTCAATATGCTCCGCGGCACGACGGAGGCCATGTCGGCCACCATCGCCGGCGTACATTCGCTGGAGGTGACGCCGTTCGACGCCGCGTTCGAAAGCCCCACGGAGTTCTCGAAGCGCATCGCCCGCAACGTCGAACTGCTCCTGAAGCACGAATCGCACTTCGACCAGGTGGTAGACCCCGCAGGCGGCTCGTACTACGTGGAGAACCTCACGCAGTCGATCGCCGCCGAGGCCTGGAAGCTCTTCCTCGAAATCGAGGAGAAGGGCGGCTACGCCGAGGCCTACAAGGCCGGCTTCATCAAGGAGCGCGTGGAGGCTTCGGCCGCCGCCAAGGACAAGGCCATCGCAACGCGCCGCCAGACGCTGCTCGGCGCCAACCAGTTCCCCAACTTCACGGAGGTGGCCCCGAAGGAGATCACCGCCGAAGCCGTCACCCGTCCCGCTGCCGAAGGCAACGTCCTCACGCCCTACCGCGGCGCCATGGCCTTCGAGGCGATGCGCCTGCACGTGGACCGCTCGGGCAAACAGCCCAAGGCGTTCATGCTCACCTGCGGCAACCTGGCGATGGCCCGCGCCCGCGCCCAGTTCTCGTGCAACTTCTTCGCCTGCGCCGGAATCCGCGTGCAGGACAACACCTTCTTCAAGTCGATCGAGGAGGGCGTGAAGGCCGCACTCGAATCGAAAGCCGAGATCGTGGTGGTCTGCGCTTCGGACGACGATTACGCAGAGGCCGCACCGAAGGTGAAGGAGCTGCTCGCCGGCAAAGCCATTCTCGTAGTCGCAGGCGCTCCCGCATGCGCACCCGAACTGGAGGCCCAGGGCATCACGAACTTCATCTCGGTGAAGTCGAACGTCCTGGAGACTCTGAAGTTTTATCTTAAAGAAATGGGCATCTGATCATGAGAGCTAAATTTTCAGAACTGACATACGAAGCAGGCGGGCAGAAGAGCTGCTGCGCCTCGAAAGGCTGCGGACAGGTGGAGCCGTGGCTGACGGCCGAGCGCATCCCCGTCAAGGGCGCCTATACGGCCGAAGACCTCGAAGGCATGGAGCACCTGAACTACGCGGCAGGCATCGCCCCGTTCCTGCGCGGCCCCTACTCGACGATGTACGTGATGCGTCCGTGGACCATCCGTCAGTACGCCGGATTCTCGACCGCCGAGTATTCAAACGTATTCTCCCGCCGCAACCTCGCCGCCGGACAGAAAGGTCTGTCGGTGGCCTTCGACCTGGCAACGCACCGCGGTTACGACGCCGATCACCCGCGCGTGGTGGGCGACGTGGGCAAGGCCGGCGTGTCGATCTGCTCGGTGGAGGACATGAAGGTGCTCTTCAACGGCATTCCGCTCGACCGGATGTCGGTGTCGATGACCATGAACGGCGCCGTGCTGCCGATCCTGGCCTTCTACATCGTGACGGGCCTGGAGCAGGGCTGCACGCTCGATCAGCTGGCCGGTACGATCCAGAACGACATCCTCAAGGAGTTCATGGTGCGCAACACCTATATATATCCGCCCGAGTTCTCGATGCGGATCATCGCCGACATCTTCGAGTACACCTCGAAGAACATGCCCAAGTTCAACTCGATCTCGATTTCGGGTTACCACATGCAGGAGGCGGGCGCCACGAACGACATCGAGCTGGCCTACACGCTGGCCGACGGTCTGGAGTACCTGCGCGCCGGCGTCAACGCAGGCATGTCGATCGACGCCTTCGCACCGCGTCTGTCGTTCTTCTGGGCCATCGGCATGAACCACTTCATGGAAATCGCCAAGATGCGCGCCGCGCGTATGCTGTGGGCCAAGATCGTTAAACAGTTCAATCCCAAGAACCCCAAGTCGCTGGCGCTGCGCACCCACTCGCAGACCTCGGGCTGGTCGCTCACCGAGCAGGACCCGTTCAACAACGTGGCCCGCACGGCCATCGAGGCCATGGGCGCCGCGCTGGGACACACCCAGTCGCTGCACACCAACGCCTTGGACGAGGCGATCGCCCTGCCGACCGACTTCTCGGCGCGTATTGCGCGTAACACGCAGATCTACATTCAGGAGGAGACCAACATCTGCCGCGAGGTCGACCCGTGGGCAGGTTCCTACTACATCGAGACACTGACCAACGAGATCGCCCACAAAGCCTGGGAGCGCATCGAGGAGGTCGAGAAGCTGGGCGGTATGGCCAAGGCCATCGAGACCGGCATTCCGAAGATGCGCATCGAGGAGGCGTCGGCCCGCAAGCAGGCCCGCATCGACTCCGGCGAGGAGAAGATCATCGGCATCAACGAATACCGTCTGGAGAAGGAGGCCCCGATCGACATTCTCGCCGTGGACAACACGGCCGTGCGCGAGAGCCAGATCAAGCGGCTCAAGGAGCTGCGCGCCAACCGCGACGAAGCTGCCGTGAAGAAGGCGCTGGCCGCCATCACCGAGTGCGTGAAGACCAAGCAGGGCAACCTGCTCGAACTGGCCGTCGAGGCCGCCAAGGTCCGCGCCTCGCTGGGCGAAATCTCCGACGCCTGCGAAGTGGTCGTAGGCCGCTACAAAGCTGTTATCCGTTCCATTTCAGGTGTATACTCTTCAGAAGTGAAAAACGACAAATCCTTCGAGCGCGCCAAGGAGCTGTGCGCCGAATTCGCCAAGAAAGAGGGCCGTCAGCCGCGCGTGATGATCGCCAAGCTCGGCCAGGACGGACACGACCGCGGCGCCAAGGTGGTCGCTACGGGTTATGCCGACATCGGCTTCGACGTCGACATGGGTCCGCTGTTCCAGACTCCGGAGGAGGCCGCCAAGCAGGCCGTCGAAAACGACGTACACGTAGTCGGCGTATCGTCGCTGGCCGCCGGCCACTTGACGCTCGTGCCGCAGATCATCGCCGAGTTGAAGAAGCTGGGCCGCGAGGACATCATCGTCATCGTCGGCGGCGTGATCCCCGCGCAGGACTACGATGAACTCTACCGCGACGGCGCCGCCGCCATCTTCGGCCCCGGTACGCCGATCGCCACGGCAGCCATCAAGATCCTCGAAATCCTGCTCGCCGAGTAAATTCCCGGCTCCGACAAGAGAAACGCCGCGGTCGCAAGACCGGGGCGTTTTTTGTTCCGGAGCACTTCGGGAGGGACTTTTTTCACCCGCCAAAGACCGGAACGGGAGTTTTTGCATTATCTTTACGACTGAAATACACAAATTCATTCATTCCAACGTTCCATTCGCATGAAGAAAACCCTCATTCTGTTGCTTGCCTGCTGTGCCTGCATCCGGTCGCAGGCGCAGACTCCGGAGGCAGCCGCCGCACCGGAACCCTCCGTAACCCGGACCGACAGCACCCTGACATTCCCCGAACCTGAATTCATCGGCCAGGCATTGGCTATCCGGCCCGACAACAGAACCGAGCAGCTCGTTCAGGAGAGCCTGGCTCCCCGCCACCGTTCGTCCACCGGGCAGAAACTGTTCGGCATCGGAAAGAACCACATCGACGAAATGACGCTGAAAGGCGCGCAGTCCCCCGTCCGGCTCCGGAAGAGCGACGGCATCGCCTTTATCATCCGCGTTCCGGACAACCTGATCGACCCGATGTCGGTGATCAGCGTCTTCCGGTTCAAGGTCAAGAAGAAGATGCGGATCGCCGAATACGCGTCGGTCGGAACCTTCGGCGACCAGCAGCGCAACACGCTGGAACGGCAGCCCTTCACCTCGCGCCGGTTCGGAAGCAGCTCCTACCTCATCATCCTGAAAGGCGTCGAGACCGGAGAATACGGCATCACGGTCGATGCGCTGGGCAGTCTCAACGTTTCGACATTCGGGGTGGACGAATAAACCCGCGTTCCATGACAAACAATCCCCGCAACCTCGGTTGCGGGGATTGTTCTTTCGGCAGCCGGCAATGGGATCACAGGCAGGCCTCCAGAATCCGGCGGGCCATGGCGCCGTCGACGTTCTGCGCCTCGCCGAACCGATCGCCCGCAGCCGTGAAGCGGCGTTCGATCTCGGCGATGGTCTCTTCGCCGATACCCTCCTCCGAAAGGCGTGTCGAGAGGCCCAGCGAACGGAAGAACGCCTCGTTGGCCGCAATCGTACGGTCGATGCGCTCCTCCTCCGAACCGCCGGCAATGCCCCAGATACGCTCGCCGTATTGCAGCAGTTTGCCGCGTTTCTGCCCGCGCAGCACGCGCAGCGTACCGTTGATGACAATGGCCAGCGTCGCGCCGTGCGTCAAGCCGTGCAGCGCCGTCAGCTCGTGGCCGATCATGTGCGTCGCCCAGTCCTGCGTCACGCCCATACGGATCATGTCGTTCAGGGCCAGCGTCGCCGAAAGCATGTATTCCGACATCGTGTCGTAATCGCGCTCGTCCGCCAGCGCTTTGGGAGCGATTTCGACCACCGTATGCAGGATGCCTTCGGCCCAGCGGTCCATCAGCCGCGACTGATGGGGCGTAGTCATATACTGCTCCAGCACATGCACGAAAGTATCCGCAAGTCCGCAGGCTACCTGACGCTTCGGCAGCGAATAGAGCGTCTCGGGATCGAGGATCGAGAAGACCGGATAATCGCCGTAGAAAGCATATTTTTCCTTGGTCTCGTAGCGCGAAATGACCGCCCCGGAGTTCATCTCGGAACCCGTGGCCGACATGGTGAGGACCGTAGCCAGCGGCACGGTCTTGCCGGCCTGCCCCTTGAGCACGATGTCCCATGCATCGCCGTCGTAGAGAAGGCCCGCAGCGATGAGTTTCGTACCGTCGATGACCGACCCGCCGCCGACAGCCAGCAGGAAGTCCACCTTCCGCTCTTTGCCCAGCGCAATGGCTTCGCGCAGGGTCTCGACCGACGGATTCGCCTCGATGCCCCAGAACTCGACCAGGTCGCGGCCTTCGAGTGCGGCGACGACCTGATCGTAGACGCCGTTACGCTTGACGCTTCCGCCGCCGAAGGTCAGCATGATGCGTTTTCCGGCGGGAATGAGCTTCGGCAGACGGGCGATCTGGCCCTTGCCGAAAACCAGTTTGGTCGGATTGTGATAGATGAAGTTGTTCATGGCGAATATTTATTTATCCTATTACGAAGAGAATGAATGACCGGACGGCTCCGAAACCGGATTGCACCTGGTTTGACAGGGCCTCCGGCTGCTAAAAGAGCCGTTACGCCTCTAAAGATACGAAAAAAGCCGGACTGCGCAGAGAATTCTCCGCTAATTTTCAATCTTTGCGGTGAAAGCTGCCGGTTTGTGCTTAAACGAAGCAGAGCGCGGATGGGTGTACCGAAGTACGTCCCATTCGCGCCCTGCAGGAGCAAGTGCAAAGATGCACCGTAAAATCAATCGTTTAGAAGTACTTGCCGCGCAGGTCCTGAATCTTGGCCATCTGCTGGATAGCCGGGATGGCGAACTGCTGGGCCATACCCTCGGCCATGGCCTGGGCGCGAACTTTCTCGCCTTCGGCGGTCTGCTTGTCGTCGGTCTTGACATCCCCGACCTCGAAGACATAGACGCCCGAAAGTCCCTTCACGGGAGCCGACAGGGCGCCCTTCTCGGCCGATGCGATGGCGCCCACCAGACGAGGCTCCATGCCCACGCCGTTCACGTAGAACGAACCGAAAGTCACATCGGAGAAGTCCTCCACCTCCGAGCCGAGACTTGCAGCCTGCTCGGCGAGGGTCGAACCCGAAAGGCTCTTGACGATATAATCGTATTTTTTGTCGCGAAGAAGCTGCGAACGGATCTGGGCCGAAACCTTATTCAGCGGTGCGTACTCATTGTCGTCGATCTCGGTCAGCGTGGCAATCACGTAGTCCTTGCCCACGTTGAAGATCGCCGAAAGGTCGCCCTCCTTCGCTCCGTAGGCCCAGCGGGCCACCTCGCGCGAATCCTCAAGGCCGCGGATCGTACGGTCGCCCTGGGCGATCGCAGCCACACGGGGCGTCACGGCAGCCGTCGAAGCGGCATCTGCGAATGCGGCGGCCGAACCCTTGGCGTTGACCATGAACGAACCGGCCTGGTTGTGCACGTCGCGGCGCGTGGCGGCCGAAGCCTCCACGGGATAGGTGATCGTAGCCACCTGCACGTGTTTCGAAGGTTTGTCGGCACGGTATACCTGCATCAGCTGGATGGCGTCGCCCGAAGCGATCTTCACGATGTCTCCCTGTCTGGCATTGGCCAAAGCGGCGGCGAACTCGCCCGTGAAGGCCGAGAAAGGCAGCACTCCCACTTCACCGCCGTTGGCGGCCGTAGCGTCGTAAACCGAATAACGGGCAGCGGTCTGCGCGAAATCGCCCCCCTTCTTCAGCACCGTCAGCAGGCTGTCGGCAAGCGCCTCCTGCGCATAAGGCAGCACGATGTGGCGTACGCCCACCGAGTCGGGAACCATCTTCGAATCGAGCGCGCGGGACATCGTCCACTCGTTGTTCTTCAGCACGGGACCGTACATCTCGCCCGCCATCAGCGCCTTGGCCTCCTCGTCGGAGAGCTGTGCGGCGGAAACGTAGCTGTCGGCGATCTTGCCGTTGCGGTTGGCGCGGACGAAGGTCTTCACCTCCTCGGCGGCGGCGAACTCCCGGCCCACCTCCGTCACGCTCTTCTCAAGCGCCAGCAGGTCGTCGTCCGTGGGGGAGACCTCGAATACGACATACGAAATCGTACGCGACGGGGTCTGCTTGAACTGGTTCTTATGACTGTTGTAGTAAGCCTTCACATCACCCGACGACACCTTGACGAGCGAATCGGGAACGGCCGAGAACTTCTTGCCGGCCCACTTGCCCGAGAAAGATTTGTTGGCGGCCTCGACACCGCGGGCGACCTCCAGCGAATTGACGTAAACGCCGCCCTTCACCAGTCCGAAGTACTTCTGCACCTCGCGCTCCAGACGGGCCTGCTCGTTGAGCTGCGCCCAGGCATTGGCCGCCTCGGGGTTGGTCTCGGCCTGCGCGAGGAACTGGCTGATGGCAGCCACGCTGTACTCGCCCGTGCGGGGATCGGCGAAAGCATTGTAGAAAGCCTGCGAAGGATGCTGTCCGCTGACCATCGCCAGACGCTCCGGCTCGGTGACGCGAAGTCCCATCCGGTCGAAACCGGGCGTCAGCACGTGCTTGGCGATCAGCGCCTGCCAGGCGGCATTGGCCAGCATGGCCGACTGCTGCTCGTCGCTCTCCTGCATGTTGTTCTGCGACTTGATCGTCTCGTACTGGTCGTAGTACTCTGAATAGTTGATCTTCTCGCCGTCGATCACACCGACACGCGGGTCGTTGCCCGAGAAGCCCATTTCAGTCTTCAGAGAGAGGATGAATGCCAAGAGGGCCAGTGCGATGATGATCGAAAGCACGATGCCGAACTTGGTTCGTAAAGTGTTTAAACTTGCCATATAAATTGTTAATTATTCGTATTGTTTCGAATTATCAGCCAAAGGTAGTAAAATTAATTGTAAAAAGAACAGAATAAAAGTAAAAATATACGCACGCTTCGCCCCCGTAATCCCCGCCGGGGCGGGAATTTACCGGAAAGGCGGCGGAATCCGGCCCACGCTACAATTTCTTCACCCGCGCCAGTTCGATGCGCGAACGCGTCGTACGGAGAATCCGCAATTGCAGGCCGCCGATGAAAACCGTCTCCCCGGCGGTGGGAATACCCTCGTAATTGAAGATGATGAAACCGGCCAGCGTGTCGTATTCCTTGCTCTCCTCGATGCCGAGGTTGTATTTTTCATTCAGGTATTTCACCTCCAGGCGGCACGAGAGAACATACTCGTCGGGGCCGACCTGCTTTTCGGTGAGGTCCGGAATGTCGTGCTCGTCCTCGATCTCGCCGAAAATCTGCTCCAGCACGTCTTCGAGCGAAATGACGCCCGCCGTGCCGCCGAATTCGTCGATCACGACGGCGATGTTCGAACGGTGCTTGATGAAATTCTCCAGCATCAGCTGCAAAGGCATGGTCTCGGGCACGAAATTGACCTCCATCATCACGTCGGCGATCTGCCGGGGCCGCGTGAAAAGGCTTTTCGAATTGACGTAGCCCACGATGTTGTCGATCGACTTGCGCCAGACGAAAATACGCGAATATTTCGAGTCGACGAAACGCGCCGTGAGCTGTTCGATCGAGGTGTCGTCGATGTCCACGGCCTCGACGTCCACACGCGGAACCATGCAGTCCCTGACGCGCAGGTCGGCGAAATCCAGCGCGTTCTGGAAGAGTTTCAGCTCGTTGTCCGGTTCCGAATGCTGCTCCGGGCTGTTCGTGTCGAGCAGCGCCGCAAGGTCCTCGCGGTCGAAACTCGGAGTGATGTTCCGCTCCTCGACGCGGCGGCCCAGAAGGTGCAGAATGCCGTGGGAAAGCAGCGTCGTGAAACGCGCCACCGGATAGAGGACGATGTAGAAAAAATAGATCACCGGCGCCAGCGCGCGGTAATAGAAATTGGGATTGTTCCTGAAAATCGACTTGGGGAGAAACTCAGCGAAGAAGATGATGATGACCGTCGAAACGGCGGTGTCCACGGCGACCGAGCCGCTCCGGGCGAGCTGCTCCCACCCCAGCGAGGCGTAAATGCTGCGCAGAAGCAGCGACATCGACAGCGAATAGACGACCAGTGCGATGTTGTTGCCCACGAGGATCGTGGTGATATACTGCCCCGGATGGCGGGCGAAAACCTCGGCAATCTGGTCGAACATGCGGTTCTGCTTGCGGTCGATCTCCAGCTTGAGACGGTTCTTGCTCGTAAAGGCAATCTCCATCCCCGAGAAAAAAGCCGACAGCAACAGCATTACGACGATCAGGACGACGGTGGTGAGCATCGCTTTCAGTTTTTGAGTTTGGGTTCGACGGAAACCTGCTCCTCCCGCAGGACCGGACGCGCCTCCTCCCGGGAGCCGTCCCGCATTTTCAGCGGCCGGCGCTCAACCTCCGCCTCGGGTCTTCCGACCTGCCTTTCAGCCGGCCCGGCGGGAATCTCCCGGGCCGGAGCGGCCGCAGGCCCATCAGCGGGCCTCCCGGATTCGGACGTCCGGACGGCGGACCGGCTGTCGGAGGGCCGGCTGTCGGAGGGTTTCGGAACCGGGCGCACGGACGTGGAATCCGTGGCCGCAGAGTCGGCGCTCTGCTTCATCTCGACCTCCATACGGCCCTTCATGCGGCGAAAACGCCAGTCCTTGAACTCCTCGTCCGATTCGAAACCTTCGCCGATGAAGACATCGCGGCCGTTGTTCTGCACGATCTTCGAATCGACGTTCGAATAGATTTTCTTGGTCCGCGCATTCCAGAACAACTGCTGGGTGTAGAGGGTTTTGCCGTCGGATTTCTCGACGACGACGTTGCCCTTGGCCTCCCACAGTTCGCGGTTCTCGTAATAGATGGCGTAGTTGGCCGTCAGCACGGCGTCCACCGTGGTCAGCGAATCGTTCTGGTAGGTAGTGATCTTCACCCCCTTGCGGAATTCGCGGTAAGGTTCGCGGGCCAGCGAATAACCTTCGAGCAGCGGCGTGACGAAATGGTACGACCGGCGGCCGTTCTGCGACATCACGACCGAAAGGTCCTCGCTGTATTCGGTCATCATCGTCTCCTCGGAAGCCGAAGCGCGGCCCGCATCCTTGTCCGCACACGAGAATAGCAAGATAGCACTCCCCGTCACGGAGAGTGCTACCCTGATCGTTCTTGTCATGCGTTTTCCCATCGAAGCCTGTCGGGAGCGTGTTTTTTAGCGGGCACGGACGGTGGTGGTGATACCGGCGGCCGTTCCGCAGGTTACCGTATAGCGCGCACCCTCCTGCAACTCGTTGAAGAAGCACTCCTCCGAGCTGGGGAAAACCGAACGGAACTTGCCGAGGGAACTCTTGGCGTGCTCCATGTACTCCGAATCGGCCGGGAGCAGTTCGACCGCCTTGGCCATCGTATCGTAAGCGGCCCAATAGGTCGCCAGACCGGCGAAACCGCCGCACGAACCTGCCGACGAAGCATAGCACTGCGCCAGGATGAAGTACGGAACGCCGTCCTCGGGATCCAGGTCGCGGGCCTGGCGCGCAGCGGCGGCAGCGCCCGGAATGTCGTTGGACACGAGGCCCACCAGCGCGATGCGCACGAGCAGTTTCTGACGCTCGGCGGGGTCTTTCTCGACATCCAGCGCCTCGTTCAGGTAGGTCTTCGCCTTTACATAGTCCTTCTTGTTCTGGAAAGCCTGGGCCAGGAACATGGCCGTCTCCGACGAAGGCTTCACCTGATAGTATTTCTCGGCGATCGAGAAGTAGAAATCACCGTCGCACTTAGCGCGCGACATCAGAGCCACGGCCTGCGAAAGCAGCGCCTCGTCGTCGGGAGCGGCGGCCAGCTTGCCCTTGAAGAGTCTTTCGAGATTCTCGCAGCTTGCGGCGCCGCTCAATCCGAACGCAGCGTCGAACTGGCTCTTGTACTCGGCGGCAGCGGGGTTCTTCTCGAAGAACGGCGTCAGACGGTCGTACTCGGCGATGATCTCGTCGGGCATCACCTCGTCGGTATTCCTGTAATCGTCGCAGAGGTTCGAGAAATAGGCCACGACGGTCTCGGGATCGGTGTTGTCGCCGCCGGCCTCGATGGCTGCGCGGAACGCTTCGCGGATACCCTTGCGGTCGGCGGGTTTGTACATCAGATGCTCACGGGCCTTGCGGTCGAGGATATAGGGCGTGCCGTACTTGGGATGGTCGCCGAAATACTCGTTGCGCAGGTCGTAAACGATCATCAGCGAGTCGGTGTAGGTGTTTTTCTCGGCGATGCTCTTGGCGCGCGCGATCTTGTTCTTATAAAGCGTGATACCGCGCACAAAGGTATTCTGCGAAGCCTTCGGACATTTGTCGAGCAGCTCCTTGAGGTAATGCGCGGCAGCGTTGTAATCCTTGTTGTCGAGCGACTCCTTGAGGAAGTTGCTGTTCAGAATGTTCTGCTCCCGCTCCTGAGGAGTGTCACCCCAGACCGCGTACTTCGGATCACTGAAATCTTGCTGTGCCATCGCTGCGACTGCAAAAAGCGCACACGCAGCAGAAAGCAGGAATTTAACGTTTTTCATCGGTCAGATTAATTTTTGTGTTTCTATCTTTTATTTTTGCTTGCCTGTCACATCAATCGAACTTGGAGCGCATGAACCAATATTCGCCGTTCTCCATCTGTCCCGCGAAGAGCGTGAAGCCGATCGCAAACTTGAAATACTGCTGCCGGACCAGCCCCAGGCGGTCGGCGATGTTGTAACCGCGGCGACCGTACTCGACACCGATGTCGATGGCCGAGAAGGCACCGCGCCTCACCGGAATGCCGATGCCCGCCGTCACGGCGTACTGCGCGAGCTTGTCCCCGTTGAACGTCTGGTTGTAGGCTCCGTAGCGGAAACCCGCACGGTAGGACCAGCGTTTGAGGAAGTGACGCGCATCGTAACGGTTCGGGGTGTATTCCACACCCATCTTGATCGTGCTCGTATTAGTGTAGGCCACCTTGTATTCCGTCTTGTTCTCCCCGCTGCCGCTGGTTCCCGTCATCTCGTAGCCCGAGTTGCGGCCGCCCCAGTTCTGGAACACATAATCCACGCCGACGGCCCACCTGCCGGTCTGGTAATAGGCCCCCACGGCCAGCTGCCGGGGCAGCACCAGCTTCAGGTGCGTCGTATCGCCCTTGACGACCGTGTTGTACAAGTCGCCGATATAGAGTTTTTTCGTCACCTCCGGGTTCAGGTCGCCGCCGAAGTCGTACGTCGCGCCGAAGGTCAGGATGCGCTTCGCGTTCAGAATCGCGTTCCACTGCACGCCGACCTGCCCCTTGATGCTCGAAATGCTGTAATTGTCCTGCCCCACCGTCGAGGTGAAGGTTCCCTCGCCCGTAATGGCGGTCGGGGTCATCACGAACGTACGGTCGATGTCGCCCCAGTAATACTGTGCGGCGATACCCACCGAAAAATTCTTGAACGGCTCCCAGCCCAGGCCGACCTTGACCTCCGTCACGTCGCCCTCGCCCTGGTAGTTGTACTGAATATTGCCGACGTTGGCGTAAATGGGGTCTTCGGGATCGTATTCGTGATAATACTTGGTCCTGTAACCCACCGAACTGTAAGGCGTGAGGCTGAAACCGAGTCCCAGCCGCTTCGCCACCGGCATCTGGAAAGCGATGTCGTGAAAGTTGAACGTGTTGTAGGCCGTCCGTTTCCCGACGCCTCCGACCGTCTGGGCGTTGTAGTAGTTCTGCCCCTCCAACCCGAAGTTGAAAAGGAAAGTCTTCTGCGGAGCCGCGCTGTAAGCCGCGGGGTTGAGCAGGTTGACCGTACTCACCGAACGCATGGCCACACCCGCACCGCCCATCGAGCGCATCTGCAGCGTACCGGGGGTATTCTGTTCGCCGATGCCGTACATCGTATAGGGCGAGAATGCGTTAATACTGCTTGTCTGGGCCGAAACGGCAAAAGGAAACATCGCTGCAGCCGCGACAACCAGCTTAATCAAGGTGTTCTTCACTTGCATTGTACTCTAAAATTCGATCCAATCCGCAAAAGACCAGATTACAATTTGCAAATATCGTGTTTTTAATTCTTTTCGCAAAGTATTTCGCGTCCCCGCCGGTAAAAATTACGCATAAATCGTCGATTTTTTTCTCCATCCGGGCCATATAGCCCTCAATTTCGAAGGTCAGCGAGTTCATCACCCCCAGGCGGATGGCCTCTTCGGTGGTTAGCCCCTGCAACTCCCCGCTTTCGGTCGGACCGCACAGCGGCAGGCAGGCCGTGTAGTCGTGGAGCGCCCGAAAACGGGTTTTCATCCCCGGCGAAATGCACCCGCCGCGGAACGTGTTGTCGGCCGTCACCAGGTCGATCGTGACGGCCGTGCCGAAATCGACGATCAGCACGTTGCGGCCCGGATAAAGCACCGTGGCGCCGACCGCCGCGGCCAGCCGGTCGCGGCCCAGCGTCTCGGGCGTATGGTAGGCGTTGGCAACCGGCACGGGGGTCTGCGAGGTGAATTCCAGCAGGTAATCCGCATAGGGTCTGACCGTTTCGATCACGTCGTCCGCTTCGCCGCGCGTCGAGGCGACGACGGCCTTCGCGGCCCTGCGGCCCTCCAGCAACTCGCCGAGCATCGACGGATGCAGCCGCTCCACGCAGCGCTGGGCGACGATCCGTCCGCCGTCAAAAACGGCCAACTTGACAAGGGTGTTGCCTATGTCTACGATCAGATTCAAAGCTGCTGCAGCGTTTTGTATGCGTCTTCCACGTCTTTGACATTCCTAACGGTCATCGCCAACCGATTATTGTGCTGTTTGAGCACAAATCGGTCGGGCCGCTGCGTAACCCGCTGCAACAGGGTCATAAAGGCCTCGCTCTTGTAGAAAGGCGAGTTCTCCTCGCCCACGAAATGCACGATCATCAGCCCGTTCTTGACCTTCACGCGCTCCATGCCCAGACGAATGGCCTCCCAGCGCAGGCGCACGACGTTCAACAGCTCCTTCGCGGCGCGCGGCAGGGGACCGAAGCGGTCCGCAAGACGGCTCTCGAAGGCCTGCAAAGCCTCCTCGTCCTTCGTCGAGTCGAGTTCGCGGTAGAGTTTCAGGCGTTCGGCCTGCTGCGAAACGTAGGCGTCGGGCAGCGCGGCCTCGACCTCGATGTCGATGTGCGCGTCGTCGATGAAACGCATCTGCTCCACGACCTCCTGCTCCCCGTCGCTCAGGCCCGGGACATGAAGCCCCTCGGCACGCAGTTCGGCCACCGCCTCGTTCATAATCTTCTGGTAGGTCTCGAAACCGATGTCGGCGATGAACCCGCTCTGCTCGGCGCCCAGCAGGTTGCCCGCGCCGCGGATCTGTAAATCGCGCATCGCAATGCGGAACCCGGAACCAAAAGAGGTAAACTCCCGGATGGCTGAAAGCCGCTTGGAGGCAATTTCCGTCAACACTTTGTCGCGCTGGAAGGTGAAATAGGCATACGCCTTGCGGTTGGAGCGCCCCACACGGCCGCGAATCTGGTACAGCTGTGAAAGCCCCATGCGGTCCGCATTCTCAATAATCAGGGTGTTGCAGTTGCGCACATCGATGCCCGTTTCGATCAGGGTGGTGCAGACCAGAATGTCGATCTCGCCGTTGAGCAGATGCTGCCAGACCGGGTTCAGCTCCTCCTCGGTCATCTTGCCGTGGGCAATGCCCACCCGGGCACCGGGAACCAGCTGGCTGACATGGGCGGCGGTGGACTCGATGTTGTCCACCCGGTTGTGCAGGTAGTACACCTGACCGCCCCGGGCCAGCTCCTTCTTCATGGCTTCGGCAAGGATGACATCGTTGTACTCCAGCACAAAGGTCTCCACGGGCTGGCGCTCAATGGGCGGCTGCT
>OGRH01001308.1_pt1 | contig 16230 bp, 9 predicted proteins | sample 1553461 | NCBI WGS metagenome assembly OGRH01 (sample SAMEA2580092, study PRJEB22360) | human gut metagenome | biome: human gut; feature: human-associated habitat; material: faeces | place: Denmark | collected 2008/2010
TGATGCATATCGCTGCCATAAAATTATTTTTGAATAAAATTTAAACAGCTTCTAATAATGGATTCTCTATATTGAAAGGAATCAGTTCGGTTCGTTTTTCAATAGAGTACTTCACTTGTTGGAAGAAGGAAAGCAAACAACCTATCAAATACAAATGACGGTGATGATCATCAATACCTGCTCTGAGGTTATAGATACGATAATCTTTTCCATAGCCATCGCCATAGAAATATTTATAAGAGTAGTCCATTATTATAGACTTGCCATATTCCGCTACCATCTGCCTGTCTTCCTTTTTTGAAGATGTGGCATTCAGTGCTTGTTTGAATGTAGCTGAGTACTCAAAGGCAAAACCTTCTTCGCTTAATCGTGTACGATAGTCGTACCAAACACCATCTGTTGAAGACATGCCACGATGGGCTTCATCCACAAGAACAAGGTTATTGCGTTCAAAGCTGTCTACCGATACGGTTTTCACTTTGCCTTCTTCCTTTAGTTTGTTCATATCAATGATGGCAACACCTTCATTTTGTCCGTTAAACATACCGCCACCATCTTTATTGAAGATATTTGCTTTAATTCCAGAGAGAGTAAGCTCACTTAAATGTTGTTTACTCATTCCTTCATTTGGAGAAAGCACTATAATTTTATTGATAGCGATACTGCCGTTTATTCGTTTTGCACGCTTTAAATAGAATATAAATTGCTTTATGTTGATATGCATTAAAAGTGTCTTACCACTACCTGTAGCACACATATACGCTAACTTGTTCATTGAGTTAATGGTATATGGTTCCATCGTAAGAGCACCAAGTGTTCTTGCGTTTTCGCTATCAATGAATTCGTTAAGCGACTTGCAGAAGGCTGATCTGTCTGCAAAGTAGTTGTCGAGATACATCTCAGTAAATAGCAGCGAGATGTATTGGAAATACTTCAAACTGATACCACCACGTTTCTCTCCAATTTCTTTTGTATATCGACAGATTCTCTCATCGTATTCTCGCAACTTATCGGTTGTGATACTACAATGTTTCATCTTTGCTATCTGAGCTATGTAATGATGAAAATGAGTATTGCCATTTTCATCCAATCCTTCATATTCAACGTTGTTGAGCTTGTTACCCAAACTTTTCAGTTCGGTAGTGCCTATCTCACCAAGAAAGTAACGGAATAAAACCAAATAGGTCTCAAAGCTGACTGATGGTGAACTTTTCTTTTTTGCCATATTTCGTTATTCCTCCCACATTCGTTTATTGAATTCTGTTTCGATAAGCACTACTTTCCATTGCTCATCGTCAAGACGCAGATTCTCAAGGTTGTTATCCCCATTGATATATATCACATCAAACTCACGGTCGGCAGGATTGATGCGATATTTCGAGAAATAGGCATCTAGTGCAGCATTGCTCGCTAGAATATTATCTTGATTAATGTTACGCCATATAATCAAAGCCTTACGACCATCTGGTAATGTTCCTTCGATTTGACGGAATCCATAAACTCCATTAAGGTCTTTTTGCAAATCAACTGCACCCTCATATGGAGGATTAACAGCTTCTTTGGTTGAGAAGTAGGAGATTGAAGATTGACTATGGACAGAAAGACCAATAAGGTAATTGAAGGTTTCAACGACATCAACTCGTCTTTCTTTACATTCGTTCTTCTCTGTAATCTTCATGTTGTACTCGAATGGAGAGATGAAAGCGTCAAGATTTAGCAAACTGCCTTTTGCTTCCATATCAAGCATATAGCCTATTAGATATTCATCTCCCAAATTGGATCCGAAGAATGAGTCCTTCTCTTCAAGAGTAATGTTTGAAAGTGCATCTTCATAGCTTTCAAGACGCATATATTTCATTATTTGTGGAATACCAGTTGATGTATTTGATGGTTTTCCATCCTTCCAGTCGGATGCATATACAGCTTTTTTAACACGTTTTATCATGATGTTGTCGAAATGTTTTCCCATTTCGATCATAATATATTGATTAGAATGCTGTCTGCTTCTATTGTCATTAATTATAGCATGTGCAGTTGTACCAGAGCCTCCGAAATAATCTAACACAATACTTCTATCATGAGATAAAGCAGATGATAAAATAGAATCATAAAAAGATAGTGAATGGCAATATGGAAAAGTTAGATTCATTTTTTTTAAATCCGAAGTCCCCTTAACTGCGTCAGATATAATTGAAGTAAGTTGCTTTTTTGTTCCATGCGAAAGATACATTTTATATCTTGGTTGTGTACTTTCATCAGCCCCAAATATAATATCTCCTCTGTCTTGCATTTCTTTTAATGTTTCAGGAGTTCTTGAAAATCCATTAGGTGGTACTGGGCATGGTCTGCCTGTCTGAGGATGAATCAATGGTATATGAAATTTTGGGTCTGTTCTGTATTCTGGCGCACGTAAACTGACGCTTTGATATAATCGCCAATCATCTGATATATTTCTATAAGCCTTATCTCCACCACTTAATTCGGGATTAGAATTAATCCAGTTGTTAAATTCGGCTTTAAGTTCATCTGTAATAGATCCGTATTTTAATCGAAGCTCTTCTACCTTTGCAAGCATTGATTGAGCATTATCACCATTTATACTTATTGTAATATTATCTCTACTAAAAAATGTAAAATATTCATGCTGTATTGCAATGCCTGAACCACCTGTCATTGGATTACGTTTATTCCAAATGCAAGTTCCAAGATTATAAAGGGGGGGTGTTATTGAAAAGATTCCAGAGATTTTCATATTCATTCTCGTCAATATGACAAATAAAGGTACCATCCACAGCCATCAGAGGAATTGAACTATTAATTCTATTATCCATCATAGATATCCAAGAAGAATGTTTGAAATTATTTTTATAAAGAAATCCGCTTGTATCTGTGTTGTAAGGGGGATCAATGTGAATACAATCAATTTTTCCATTATACTTTTTTTGCAAAAGAGAAATTGCTTGAATGTTATCTCCGTTAATCATCAAACCATTAGTGTTCTCGTCTATATTATCTATAGATGCAATTAAACGGTCACGAAATGTGGTAGGGAAATTCTTTGTATCAACAATTAAGTTCTGATTCTCCTTCAAAAATTCTATGCTCGGGGGATTTGTGAATGCTGTTGTATTTAGATCTCCTTTGATTTCATCAATAGCATACATATCAATCCACTCTTGAATCTGTGTCTTATTAGCAATAATCTCTGGATAAAAAGATTTATCAATATGGTCAAGTGTAATGCACCAATTCGTTTCCACCACAAACTTCTTCTTCAGCCAAAGTTTGCGCTGGAAATTTTCTATTTGTGCCAAGAATGTGATTATCTCTTTACCGATACGTTTTACCGCGCGGACCTTTGCAAGATAACTTTCTGCACGCACTTCGTCATCTGTGTCAAGGTCATCGAGATGCATTACTTCGTTCTTGATAAAGAAATCAAGTTCACGTGTGAGGAATCCACCTAAATCCTTATGGATGAAATAATCGAATGTGTTCTTTGCTACATATCCGTTAAGATGTTTCTGAATCAAAGTTACAGGTTTCTTTGGGTCTGTTGATGTTTGGTACATCAATGGCATCATCAATTCAGGTACACCAATAATATATTCACGAATTTTTGCATAGTTATCATCAACATAGTTCTTCTTTTTGTCTGCAGGTATGTCAAAGATAAAGCGAATGATTAGTTCCTTTGATTCAGCATTCCATTCGAATGTCTTCAATTCAGGCCGCTCATCATTTTCTGTATACAGCATGAACACACGTTTAGAATCGTCAGTTTCCTTATTATTATTCTGCTCGATTGTAGCATCAACCAAGCGAAAATGAACATTTATCCCTTCCTTTGTAACAAATGAATAATCCTTGAAGTTTTCAGCAGTCTTGATGTAATACTGGTCTTGGTTAGCCCAATACAGTTTTACTTCTTCACCTTCATATGGAATGGCATAGACACCTTCTTTATAACGACGTTTAGAGATAAAATCTCCTTCGTCGTAGTAACGATTAAAGAATGAATATAGTGCAGAATAGACGTCGCTTTCAAGTGCTGACATATCTGCGCCTTGAGATAATTGCTTCAGCAAAGCAATATATTCTTGCTTTTTGGGAGTATTGTCTTGAAGAGCATCAATAGTCATACCCATTGATTCAACATCAGATTCTATCTTAGCCAACTTTTGTTTGATTTCATCAGTCTTTCCATTTGCAAATGGGGCGAGAATCTCTTGTATTTTCTTGGGTAGACGATTCTCGAAGTAATCAACAATCTCACGTTGACGAATATTGATGATTCTGTAAATACCGAAATCAAGGTCAGACTTATCTAACTCAAATATGGTTTTCAATAATGCGACGAAGCGCTTCTGATATTCATTCATTATGTTGTTTATTAATTAGTTAGTACTCCAGCGGACAATAAATAGATTGTCTGATAAAGTTGTTTGAATCATTTTTCTCTCAAGTTCAGCAACGAGCTCTTTTCTACGAACAGATATTTCATCTTCCCTGTTTTCAAGTTCATTGCGCTTTCTACGCTTCTGGCGGCGCAGATCCTCTGCTTTAGCTTCAAGACTGATACGTTCTTCTATATTTTCAGCTTGACGAGCAAGTCTTTCTGTCTCACGTATATTACGTTTTACTATATCAAGCTCTTGCTCAATACCATCAATCACATCACGTTCCCAACGATAGATTCTGTCTTCTTCTTCTTTGAAAAATGAAAGGTTTCTGCTATCCACATTATTTATTGTTGTTATGATGTGTTGTTTTGAATTTGCATTCAGTCGAGAAACAATGGTATCGGATATTTGGGTATTTATCTTTTCAATTCCACCACAGAGGAATAGTTTTTCGGCTTCTTCTTGTGTTAAGAACTTGCCATCCTCAGTGAATGCAGTAAACAAGCAATATTGTTCGTCTTCAAATGATGAAATTTGAAGTCTTGATAAGACTAAATAGCCTGATTGACATCTAAGATATTCAGGCAGTACTACGTTTATACCAGTGTCTTTATTGTTGAATATGATTTCACTGTTGCAGTTGTCTGTATCTAAAATCATAGCTTTGTCGAGGACATATTGAGTTAAAGGGTGAGAAAGTCGATACGGAGCGCCATCTTGCAGTTGTGATAGTAGATCATATTTACCACATGCGCAATTCGCAACTGACTTTTTGAGAACGAAAGAATGTTGTTTATCATCGAATTTAGCTTTGCCATCAAGCACATACTTTGTTAATTCCCAAAGAATATGTTCATATCTATTTAAGAAAGTACTTGCTTCATCTTTTGCTACACGAAGATGTTCTTGCACATCAATATCAAAGTTTTCTAAAATTTGATGGCGAGTATCTTTCATGCGTTCGTCTATCTCAACCTGCATGTCAGTTTGAAGACGATCGAACGCTTCATTGATTTCTTCTTCAGTTCTACATTGCTGATAGATTTCCCAAATGCGAGTTTCAAAGTCGATAGCGTCTGCCTTACCAAGAATTTCATCAGAAGCGCCGAATATATCATCAAAAAGATTGAATTTCTCGTTAAGGATATTGAATACACGCACATCTGCGTAATTCCTGATATTTACGAAGTTGACAACAACAACATCATGTTTTTGACCATAACGGTGGCAACGACCAATGCGCTGTTCAATTCTTTGAGGATTCCACGGTAAATCGTAGTTTACAACAAGAGAACAGAACTGAAGATTAAGACCTTCGCCAGCAGCCTCTGTTGCAATCATAATATCTGCCGATTCTCTAAAATAATCTACTAATGCCATTCTTCGGTCAGCAGATTTGATGCCACTAACTTTTGAAGGATTAGCTTCGTACCAGTTTTTATATATTTGTGTTGTTTTAGGGTCAGAACCCCGACCATTGAACAATACGATTTTACCTTCGTAGCCATTAGCTTCAAGATATTCTTTCAGATATGCCTGTGTCTTTGTTGATTCGGTAAATATCAATGCCTTTCGTGAAGCACCCTCTTTGGCTTGCATCTCAAATGATTTATCCAATGCTTGAAGAAGAGCTTCTGATTTGGAATCTTGCTTTATCTGTTTGGCTTTGTTGATAAATGTTTGCAATAGCTCAATCTCAGCCTTTAGTTTATCAATGTCAATCGCATTCTCTTCCTCGGCTGATATATCTTCGTTATCATCAACATACAAATCTATTTCTTCATCATCGTCTATCAAATCCTCTGCTGTAAATAAGAGCATAGATGCCGTTTCGAGCATCTTTTCGAGACGTGATTTTATATTAGTCAATGTACTTATAAGAGCAAAAGTTGAAGAAGCCAATATCTTACGGATTATCATTGTAGTCAATTTCTTCTGCTGTGCAGGAACTGAGTATATATCGTTTCTTCTGAGAAAATCAGAAATAGCTTGATATAGCTCATATTCAGCATCAGTTGAGTCGAACTTCTGTGTCAGTGGTAATCTATTTGTATAATTGATATATTCTTTTACATCACGTCTTAATGTACGTTTATACATCGTAGACAATCGTGCACGAAGGTCGGCATTATTTTCTCCAGAACCGTATTCACTTCTAAATGATTTCTCGCTACCAAAAATATGATCATCAATTATGCTTGTCAAGCCATAAAGCTCCAGTAAAGAGTTTTGGAAGGGGGTAGCTGTAAGCAACAACTTCTTTGTTGTTGTGAGAGCATCACGAACTGCATGAGATGTTTTGCTTGATTGGCGATAAACATTTCTTAGTTTGTGAGCTTCATCAATGATTGATATATCGAAACCATGCATCAATATTTCATCCTTTTTACGAGCCACAAAATTATAGGAACAAATAATTGCCTTATTCTTTAAATATGGAGATCTGCCGTTCTTGATGGCTTCATTATAGTTCTTAGTGTCAAGGATAATATTGTCAATGCCAAATTTATCTATCAATTCTGTACTCCATTGTTTTCTCAATGCAGCAGGACAAACAATTATAATCTTTCGTTTGCCTATAGCCCAATATTGGCAAATGACCAAACCTGCTTCGATAGTCTTTCCTAAACCGACTTCATCAGCTAAAACGATACCTTTGGATAGCGGTGATTTGAATGCAAAAAGAGCTGCATCAATCTGATGTGGATTGATGTCAACAGACGCACTCATTAGTGATTGCGAGATTGAAGATAGTTCACCGCCCACAGCTTTTTGTGTAAGCAAGTTTGCGTAATACTTCGCGTGATATTTAGTTATCATATTAATAAAAAATTCCGTCACAAAAGACTTTAACTGCTTTATTCCTAGGTAGATGCGAAAGAACTGTCTTTCTGATTCATTATTTCAATATAACTATGTTATAGTAGAATAATAAATGTTTTTGCTTTTTGTTGACCTATATTAATAGGTGAAGGCGCTTGCAAAAATACATATTTTGAACTTTAAAACACCATTTTCTGTTCCGTTTTCTTCAAATATGCACGAATTAGTTGGTAATGTGGAAAATTGACTCTCAGCTGCCCCTTCATTTATTTTAAAGTGATCTTTAAAAATTACACATTGTCCTCTTTGGCTTTTTGGGGGGAAATAAACTCTTTTTTTTGAATAATTTGTTTTTTACTTTTGCAAGTTTTTTCTATCTATCATTAAAAACTCGCAAAACATTCAGAGAAGATTTAGAGTTTTTGGGAGTTTTCGGATTTTCAGTTGCGAGGCAAGAGTTCTGCTAAATCTTTGCTGTAATCTTTGTCATAAGTATGTATATTCTTCAGGACATATACAAGCCAATTTCTGAAGTTAACTTCTCCTACTTTGCAACAGCCCATAAAAGCATAGATTACCGCAGCATTCTCTGCCGCATCATCATTTCCACAGAATAAATAGTTCTTTCTTCTCAGGGCTAATAGCTTTATTATTAAAAAATAATCGTTTTTTTGTAATCGGTTGGTAGATAAGACTTAAAGAGTTGAAAGTTCGGTAGCCGGTAGCGATTTGGTAGCTGTGCGGGTTTCGCTGCATTGCTTCGCTTTGCTCTTGGAACTGATGCAAATATAGGGATTTTGACCGAAAAAGGGAAATGTTTCGGGGGATTTTTTATTTTTAGGGATTACCGGATTACAGGAAAAGTATAAAAGCAGCGAAAAGCGTCCGGCCTTATACTGTCGTGCAAAAGCCCTTTACGGCTGCGGAACTTGCCTTTTGGGGTAAATCGGGAATCGGGGAAAATGTTCTGAAAACGTACCGGACGGTATCGCTGAAGAAGTTCAGCAGCGAGAACCAGGAAAGGAAGCCTTTTTCCTGCATGACAAGCGTCGATGAACCGATGTTCGGATATATGGGGAAACAGCATATCAAGGTTTACCGTCCGTGTTCACAAATGCGGTTCCTGTATGCCGGTGATTTTGGCGACAACTACTGTTTCGGGCTGGAGCAGCTGCCGGCAAAGGGTGATCTGCTCTTTATCACAGGCGGGGAAAAGGATGTGATGAGTCTGGCGGCACACGGCTTCCATGCGATCTGTTTCAATTCGGAAACGGCTTTTATCCCTGCGGCTGTCATACACCGGCTTTCGTTCCGGTTCAAACATATCATCCTCCTCTATGATGTGGACAGTACCGGGCTGAAAAGCTCGGCGAAGCGTGAAGAGGAGCTGAAGGAATACGGGGTTAAGCGATTGTTGCTCCCGCTTGCCGGTACAAAGGCGGAAAAGGATGTATCGGACTACTTCATGCTGGGGAACAGCCGTGAGGATTTGATAAAACTTTTTCTGGACTATCTGGAAACCTTATACAGCGAAACCATGTCGGCATTGAAATCCTGCGAGGTGGATTTCAACAATCCGCCTCCCATTGCACAGATGATCGTATCGGTAAATGACGTGCCTCTCGGAACTCAAGGCAACCTGCTTTGTATCACCGGCGGAGAAGGCACGGGAAAAAGTAACTATGTGGCGGCGCTGATTGCTGGTGCTATCCGTCCCACCGGAACGGATGTGGATGCGCTGGGCGTTACGCTCCACGAAAACAGCAGGAACAAGGCTGTACTGTTCTATGACACGGAACAGAGCGAAGTACAGCTGTATAAGAATATCAGCAACCTGCTGCGGCGATGCGGACGTGAGGCGATGCCGGAATGGTTCAAGGCGTATTGTCTTACGGGAATGAGCCGGAAAGAACGCCTGCTTTCCATTATCCAGAGCTTGGACAAGTATCATTATCAATACGGCGGTGTTCATCTGGTGGTGATAGACGGGATTGCGGATTTGATAAAATGTGCCAACGATGAAGCGGAGAGCATAGCCGTCGTGGAAGAACTGTATCGGCTGGCCGGTATCTACAAGACGTGTATCGTAACGGTACTGCATTTTATCCCCAACGGGCTGAAGCTGAGGGGACACTTGGGAAGCGAGTTGCAGCGGAAGGCTGCGGCGATCCTTTCCATAGAGAAGGACAGCGATCCGGCCATATCGGTGGTGAAGGCTCTGAAAGTAAGGGATGGAAGTCCGCTGGATGTGCCTATCATGCAGTTTTCGTGGGATAAGGAAAAGGCCATGCATGTCTATCTGGGCGAAAAACCGAAAGAGGAAAAGGACAAGCGCAAAGAGGACGAGCTTGTAGCGGTGGCCAAAGAGGTATTCAGCCGGAGGCGCTTTGTTACTTATGTGGAGCTTGCGGAAGAAATCCAGTCGATACTGGAAGTGAAGGAGCGCACGGCGAAAAGCTACATCAGGTTCATGCGTGAGAAAGAAATCATTCTGAAATCATCCGATAACCAGAGCTATTATGTTATCGGGAACTTTTAAGGAGGAAAGCGTATGTTAGTAGATAAAACGGAATTTGAAGCATGGATGGAACGTATCATGGGTGAGCTGTACCGCATCTCACGGAAGCTGGACAAGGCGGAAACGAGGGAAAAGCACCTGAACTACCTGAACGGAGAGCGTCTGTACGACAATCAGGAAGTATGCCTGTTGTTGCGCATCAGCAAACGTACGCTGCAACGATACCGGAATAACGGGGTGTTGAAGTTCTATTCGATATATCACAAGACATATTACAAGGAATCGGATTTGCACGAGTTCATCCGCAACAACTTCGACGAGAACGAGATAAAACGGCAGGCACGTGAGGACAAGCTGTCCGAGAGCTATCCGCTGCCGAAAGAATAAGTCCATGTTTTTGCTTTGTACCGGTGAAACTACTGCCGTGAGGCAGGAAATCCCAAACTGCGTATTGGTGTTTGTCATGGCAATGACTTCATACAGTTGTGAAACAGGATGAAGTTTCTTTTCTTGTTCGAATGGTGATACTCCAAAGGACAGCGGTCCGGAGGGGTATCATTTTTTATGTGTACACCTAAAAATATTCCAGTTTCGTGGCGTAAAAACCGGAATATTTTTTAGGAGAAAAGCGATTCTTGTACGATTGAAAAGTTAATGCCGGACAGTATATATCTAAAAATATACTTTTTAATTCATTGTTATAACGGAAAATCAGTATCTTTGTCGTAAAGTAATGACTTAATATGTGTTGAATATTAAGTGCTTGCATAAAACAAAGGATATGATAAAAACGATAACCATAAAAAATTTCAAGTCTATAACAGCAGCTGATTTACCATTAGGTAATGTCAATGTATTTATTGGAGCCAATGGCTCCGGTAAATCGAATATATTGGAAGCCGTAGGAATGGTTGCCGCAGAACGTGCCTGCCAAATAGAGGTCAATGCTATGGTGCAGAAAGGTATCCGAATAGCCAAGCCTGATTTAATGGTAAGTTCCTTTTATGGACAAATGGCTAATAGTACTATCAGTGTGAATATGTCTGGTACAGAAGGTGCACGTATCAAATATACAGTATATAATCCGACACCGGAAGATATATATTCCACTTGGGCTGCCGCTTACTCAACCGGGGAAAATCGTGAAGACGCAGATGCGGATGATGTCGTCAAAAAAACAGAGATGTTAAGAACTTATGTTTCTAAATATCTTATCTATTCTTTATCTATCAATGCACTTCGCGGATTGACCTCTGAAAGCCTGCAATATCCGTTAGGAGTTAACGGAGAAGGATTGGATGTATTGTTAAACAATCTTCCTAAGGAAGAAATTATTCAAATCAAAGAATCCGCTAAAGAATATATTTCTTGGATTGAGGATATATTCTTTGACAGTGAAGATATGTACAAGATGCAAGGATATAAATTAGGTCGAAGCAAGTCCAATCTTTATTTTAGAGATAAATTCATGCAAAAGAAGAATAATTTATTTTCTGCGGAAAATGCCAATGAAGGTGCATTGGAATTGTTATTCTATCTAGCATTATTTATCAGTAAAAAAACGCCGGATTTCTTTGCCATAGATAACATTGAAAATGGTCTTAATCCTCGTTTATGCAGATTCTTAATGAAGAAGATTTGTGAATTGGCGGTAAAGAACGGCAAACAAGTTTTGATTACCACCCACAACCCAGCCATATTAGATGGATTGAATTTGAATGATGACAGCCAACGATTATTTGTCGTGACTCGTAATGACGAGGGGAAAACACAAGCCAAACGCATTCAAACTAAAGAACAGACCGGAGATTATCGCATGATGCTTTCTGAAATGTGGATGAAAGGATTGATTGGCGGTATTCCTAACAACTTCTGACAGTATGAGATTAGGAATAATAGCAGAAGGGAATGCGGATGTAGCCGTGATAAAAGCTGTCCTAAAGGCTTTGAAAGGTATTGATGGTAGCGATGTCGTACAGTTGCGTCCCCGTGAACAGTATGATGAAACCGATTTGAATGAGTTGAGTTTCAGTAACTGGAATCTGGTTTTACAATCATGCGGAGATGAACGCTTGCTTCAGCCATTCTTTGATGGTTTGACTGAAGATGCTTTATTGGTTGTTCAAATAGATACGGCAGAACGTGGAGAAGCCGGGTATGATATAGCGGAACCATTGCGTACCAAGGGTACGGATTGGAGGGAATATTGTGAACAACTTCATGCTACGGTAAAACAAAAAATAGTTGAAATTGTTCCTGAAGCATATCGAGATAAGGTAGCGTACGCAATTGCCATAGAGGAAACCGATGCTTGGTTGATACCTTTATTTGAAACTTCTTGTAAGGAAACCGCACAATATGCTAATCCGAAAGAACATCTGCATTATTTAATCAATCGAATTGATGGCAAGAAAAAAAATAACTATATAGATACAGATAAGAAAAATTTGAATTATGTCTATATTGCCAAGGATATGCGGAAAAAGCTGAAGCAGTGTCGGCAAAAAAATAGGAGTTTGGATTTGTTCTGTTTAGAAATAGAAGATAAAGTGACAGAATAAGGGAATTGAGAAAAATTGGTATAGAATGATGCCGGTTACTATTGAAGATATGGAGTTTAAACTGTCTCCGGGCAAGCATAATGAAGTACAGGCGGCGGTCATTAATGAGTTTGCACCCCGTTTTGCGGCAGGTGCAAAAGTCCTTTATATCGGTGATACTGCCAATAAAGACTTTTATTGTAACAAGGAGTTTTTAAAAGAAATTGGCATTCCGATCACAGAACACAGCAAACTGCCGGATATTGTCATTTATGACGGTAATAAAGAGTGGCTATTCCTAATCGAAGTGGTTACTTCGCATGGGTCGGTATCTCCCAAACGTGTAATCGAGCTGGAAGATTTCACGAAAGAATGCAAAGCGGGGAAAGTATATGTTACTGCTTTTCCTGATAGATCAGAGTTCAAGAAACATGTGGCTGATATTGCATGGGAAACCGAAGTTTGGATAGCGGAGAATCCAGACCATATGATTCATTTTAATGGAGATAGATTTATAGGGCCAAGATAGTAAGTCTGCTCTGAGAATAGTGGAATTTCACATTTGATTCATGATTTCTGAAATTTTACTGCTGTAAAGTTTACAATAGTAAAATTTCGGTTATATGTATAGTATAAACCCCACCCCGCCGGCTTTCCAAGAAACAGCAGAGTGGGGTTGTTTTTATGGCTTCGGTTACAGGAGCTATAACTTCAGCTTGGGTTTGGGCTTTTCGGGCCGGTCAGGATCGGGATCGTCCTTGTTGCCGGACTTGGGAACGCCTCCGATGACGAGCTTGCCGCCAAGTGCTCCTATTGCCTCTCTGATGCTGATGCTTTTGGGCATTTTACTTATTTTGAGTGGCGTCAAGAAACTGATTTAGTATAATACGGTATCGTAAATGAGTTGAAATGTTAAGTATTTACTCTTTTTTGGTTTTCAGTGCTTTAATCATATTATATTCTCAAAATTATTAGTAACTTTGCTATTGCTTACAAAATTTACCGCCGTAAATTTTACAGTGGTAAACTTTGCAGTAGTGAAATCGAACATAAAATGATAAGGATATGAAATTCTACAATAGAGAAAAAGAGTTAGCATCATTGGAAAAGGTTCGCCAAGTATCCTTTTCCGTGCATTCCCAAATGACTGTCCTTACCGGTCGGCGACGTATCGGCAAGACCAGTCTTATATTCAAGAGTTGCGAGGATACTCCTACGGTGTACTTGTTTGTCAGCCGAAGCAATGAAACAGATCTCTGTCTACGATTTACTTCCGAGATCCGGCAGGCACTTGATATTTATGTACCGGAACTTACCAACTTTGCAGAAATGTTCCGCTTCTTAATGGATTTGGGAACACGGATGGAATATAATCTGGTTATAGACGAATTTCAGGAGTTCTATTACATAAATCAAGAGATTTACAGTTTGATGCAGGATACTTGGGATCGACTGAGGAAACAGAGCCATGTCAATCTTATCATGAGCGGTTCGGTCTATACCCTTATGAATAAAATCTTCAGGGATTCAAAAGAACCGCTGTATGGCCGTGCTGACAGTATCATGAAGTTAGCTCCTTTTACTACTTCCGTATTGAAAGAAATCATATCGGATCATAAGGCCGACTATACTAAAGATGACTTGTTGGCACTCTATACCTTTACCGGTGGTGTCCCAAAGTATATCGAGCAGTTTATGGACAATGGATGTACAAGCATGGAAAGCATGGTCGATTTCATGTTGCAACCCGATTCATCCTTTCTGACTGAAGGACAGGCTTTGCTGATACAGGAGTTCGGAAAAAAATACGGTAATTACTTTTCTATCTTATCAGCAATCTCCAATGGTAAGAACACCCTACCGGAAATGGAAGCGGTTATGGGTGGAATGAGTCTGGGCGGACAATTGAAGAGATTGGAAGAAGACTATAATCTGGTAAAGAAGAAACGGCCCATACTCTCCAAAGAGGGTTCCCAGACAGTTCGTTATGAAGTTTCGGATATGTTTTTACGTTTCTGGTTCCGGTATTTTATCAAGTATCAAAATTATATAGAGATACAGAATTTTGAACGCCTGGCAGATATTATAAAAAAGGATTATCCGACATTCTCCGGTTTGGCTCTGGAAATGTATTTCCGCCAACAGATGATGGAAAGCAAGGAATTTGCAGATATAGGCTCTTGGTGGCAAGGCAAGAATAATAAAGATCAGGATGAAATAGATATTGTCGGACTATATGCGGAAGAGAAAAAAGCTCTGGTGGCAGAGGTGAAAAGGCAATCCAAAAATTTCAAGCCGGATTTGTTTGCACTCAAAGTAGAGGAATTACGGAAGAAAGTCTTGTTTAAGTATGAGATAGAGAGCAGGCTTTTTTCAATGGAAGATATGTAGAAAATTTTATAAAAAGATTATGAATAACGTTCAACTATCTAATATATTACATATACAAGAAGCAAGTAAACAAGATAAACTTGTCATATTTGTAGGAGCTGGTGTTTCTACAAATTCTGGTGTTCCAATGTGGGGAAAGCTAATTGAATCTTTAAAACAAGATTTACCAGAAACATTACGCCAAGAAACAGACGATCTCAAAGTTGCTCAATTGTATAAAGACTCCAGAGGCTATAAAGAATATATGGAAAAAATAAAAGAGTCTTTGATGTGTGGAAAAATCTCACCCAATCCAATACATTACGCCATATTGGATTTGAAGCCATGTCATATCATCACTACAAATTATGACGATTTGATAGAACAGGCAATTATGCAAAAATACCAGCAATATTATGTTGTAAAAAGAGATACTGATTTGCCGTATCTACAGTATCAAAATACGCTTATTAAAATGCATGGTGATTTTGAAGCTGATAATATTGTTCTAACAGAGAATGATTATTATAATTATTCCAATAATTTCCCTCTTATAAGATCTTTTGTTCAATCTCTTTTTGCTTCTAAATTAATATTATTCATAGGATTCTCTTTTAATGACATGAATCTTAAAATAATTTTAAATGATGTCGGTAATATTCTAAAAGAAAATATGCAACGTGTCTATTTTTTAACAGATAAAGAGGTTGATTTTATACAAAGAACTTATTATGAAAATAAAGGTATAAACATTGTAAGCCTACCTATACATGATGTAGAATGCTATTTAGAAGAACAATCTATAAAGATTAATAATACTGGACTTTCTTTAAAGCCCGGCATTGCCTTATATAAGCAACTTAGTTTGATTAAAAATCTAAAGAAAGAGAAAGATTTGATCAATTACATTTGTGGATATATTGATTCATGTAAAGATGAAATAAGGGTTCTTGGAGATGGACTAAAATATATTATTCCAAAAGAAGAACAGTTACATTGGAACTATCATTCATCTGGGCTTCAAATATTTTCTCCCTATATTGATAATATAAAAAAACAACTAAAAACTTTTTCTGGAAGAAGGAAATTTGTAATCCAATATAAAGGTCATATTTTAGAAATAAGGAAGCTGGCATACATTAATAGAATATTTGATTTAGATGGTTTAAGATTAATAAATAAAAAATTCTATCGTAATATACATAAATATTTTCCATGTTCATCAATTGATTATTTTTATGAATTAGATTGTGTCAATCTATGTAATAGAATGAAAGAAATAAGGGCGGAAAATTATAAATGTAATATTAGTGATTTGGAACTGCCTTTTATTTTATATAGATTAGGTGAATACTATCAAGCATATTTGATTTATAAAGAATTAGCTTTTCTAACATGGAAAAATAAAAAATATATTTTGTATTTCATTTGTATGCATAATATTTATTCAATACGATATGGAATAAAAAATCAGTTGGAAAAAAGGACTGACATTGATTCTTTAGCAATATTTGAAGAAATTGAGAAGCTGTTTAAATTTTATTCAAAAATAATTTTATGGCAGCGATATGCATCA
>OGRH01001313.1_pt1 | contig 16178 bp, 12 predicted proteins | sample 1553461 | NCBI WGS metagenome assembly OGRH01 (sample SAMEA2580092, study PRJEB22360) | human gut metagenome | biome: human gut; feature: human-associated habitat; material: faeces | place: Denmark | collected 2008/2010
CAACAGTGACTGGAACCGTACGGTAATCACAGGCCAACATTCCCGAACGCAAGATAGACAAAAAGTCGTCCACTAAGAGCGATTCGTCTCCAAAGATAGTCTCAACCTGCTCCAAGAGTTGTGTGAAAGCCTTCCAGACCTGTTCATTCTGCTCTTTTTCGGCCTCACTGGCCTTGCCAGTCAAAGCAGCCATCTTACTTGGCACTTGCACAGCCTCTAAAAAGACCACCAGTTTCTTGAGTAGACTAGATCCCTTTTGTTTGCGACTATTAAGAAACTTGTCCAAGGGCTCTATCAATTGTGACCGCAAGGCATTGATCTGGTCTAAATTATACTTATCACGACTATTAGCTGTAAAATCAGACAAGAATTTATGACGCCCCTTGATATCCGCAAAATTGACATAATACTCAAAAAGGTCTAAATCCTCTTGAGCAAAACCACCATAGAGACCGGATTTTACAAGGTTAAGCAAATCCTCAGCACGGTAGTTATAGCGCTTGATACGCTCTAGCGAATCCACAAACTCCACCAAAGGATGGCTAGACATGCTTTCTTCCTTACCGAAATAATAAGGAATATCAAATTTTCGGAAAATCTGCCCCACGTGAAGCTTATAACTCTCCTCGTCACCAAGCAAGACCAAAATATCCTTGTAACGCTTGCCATCTGCCAGCAACTGGCGAATACTCTTGGCAACCTGGGCCACTTCTTCTTTCTGGTTGACCACTTCCCAAACCTTCAGGGCATGCTTATCCTGCTCAGTTACCGTCTCATCTACCGTACTAAAGTCATGACGGCTCTCCAAAAGACGACTAATACGCGCAAAAGAAAGATTGCCCTCCTTGTCTGTCGTCACGTAGTCGGGTATCACCTTATAGGTCTGAGCCAAAGTCCTCAAGAAATCCACTGAGGCTTGATAAACATTGCCATAAACAAAATTGGCCTTATAAGCTTTTTGACTAGTATAGGTCCCCACTACAATCTGGTGGCACTTGTCGTTCAAGAGTGCAACCAGAGCCTCCTCCTCAGCCGAGAAACGGGTAAAACCATCAATGACCAAAACTGTGTTACTCAAGGCCTCATCCAGATGCCCTGAGGTAATTTCCTTAAAGAAGGCACTAAGCTTTGATTGATTGTCAAAATCTCCTGCCAACAAGAGGTCCTGAGCTGCACTGAAAATCCTTACCAAATCCTCTTGTTTTTCAACCTGATCCAAATGCTGCAAATCCAATACTGTCATATTGGCCTGCTGCAACTCTTTATAAAGGTCCACTAATTGATTAATAAAGTTGCTATCCTTACGCAAACGGCCATAGACCTTGAGCTCATCATCTCCCATGTGCAACAACACTTTATAAAAAATCATGGCCAAACCTGTATCATCCAACTGAGTCTTTGGGTTACTCGTATTGAGAATAAAATACCTAGCCATCTGAGTAAAACGAGTCACCGTAATGTCAAAAGATGCTGACTGAGGCAGGTATTCTAAAACCTTTCGCTCCTTTTCAAAGGACAGGGCACTAGGAGCAATATAAAAAACCCTCTTTCCCTTTTGAGCATAGCTAGACGCCTGCTCCGTCAGAATTTCTGTTAAATCCTGAGACATATCCGTATAAAGTAATTTCATAAGACGTCCCTTTCTTGTCTCTACACCAGTCGTTCGGACTAAGTCGGACTAAGCAAGAATTTCCATTCACTTAGCACTAACAACCACTAATCCTTGCTATTATAACACAGAATTAACCAACAATCAGACTCATCCCTCATCCCTTTCTAGCCCTCTGGCCTATGGGCCAGGCATAAGCTTATCTCCTACAGGAAAAGCCCAAAATATCTGGTCCTCTAGCCAAAAAAAGAACCAAATCAAAAGATTTAGCACCACAACTTTATTTAAAAATTAATTCCTGTTCTAGTAGGAAAAAAGAGAGTGATACCGAACAGCTTTTCAAAAACTCTCCCTTGTCCTACTCCCTCGAGTATTAGTTGATTTAAAAGACTTGATGACGTTAGGAATCCCAGAGCTCTTGTCCCTCTTGAAAATAGATTGAGCCTATCTTATCACAGGGATTGAGATAAAACAATAGGTATTATATTAATCAGAGGTTCCCTCCACTAACTTAATTAATCACATTTTCACCAACATAAATACTTTCTAAATTACCCAAGGAAACTTCCCCTTTAATGTATAAATCCTTGCTAGTCAAATTGCTTGGATTTTCCTGGTGTTGAATAGCCGAGAGCGAGTTGTCCACATTAATATGTACCCGCCAATCACTGGGCACATAGAGACTCAGACTTCCCAGAGAAACGTCCACATCAAACTGGGCAGACGGGCCCTTCAATACGGCAGTTATCAAAATAAACCGAGGCTTCTCCCAGACTTACATCTGCACTTCCATGAGTAAAGTGTTGGTCATTGAGATATCTGATCACCGTTGAAAAAGTCACATCAATATCATTACCACCATTGTTAGCGTCTGAGCCAGTAGAACCCAATCCAAAACGATTCTTTGTTTTACTAGAAGAATTGAAGAGGATGTTCAAGCCAATAACTGCAAGAATAGAAGAAAGGATAACGACAGAATTGGATACTGTAAGAAAGTGAAACTGCCCATTGAGTGAAAAGAGAGCCAAAACACCATAGATGAATCCCCAACCAAAGTGGTGTTTCAAAAAACTAGAAAGGGACAAAATAGCCAGTAAGACTACCCAAGCTAACATCCAAAAACTAATTTCCCATTGTATAAAATAGTCTTGTACAATAACCAAAGCTGCCTAAAGGATCAAGAGGATCCCAACTAATTTCTTTCTCATTCTGTTACCTCATTTCGTTTAGTCGTTCTTTTAAAACTGGATAGTAGCGTCTTGATACATGGACCTGCTTGTGGGTCTGATAGAAATTAACCGTGCTGGTCCCCGAAAAAGAGTTCTCTAAAGAATAAATCTGCTTTATGTTGACAATGGTTGATTTGGAAATCCGACAAAAGGCAATCGTAAGCAGCTCTTCTGTTTGACCTCAGAGGCCTCGTCCTTGGTATGCCCATAAATTCTCTCTCCATCTGTTTCAAAAAAAGAAGCGGTTCCAAATCCAGAAAATATTCGCTACGATCTTTATAAAAAGGCTAAAGGAGCCAACAACTTTTGCTTTAAAATGGACTCTTGGAGCTGTGCTATTTCTTCTGTTAATTGAGGAGCTCGAATCAAGATTTCATACTCATCTATAGAAGGGTCCAATGCGATGCTAACTTTCATAATACTCCTTTTCTGTCCTTTTGATGGTTCTTCTATTATAACAGCTGCTTTAAACTAAACAAGGCCTTTTAGGTAAGTGGTAAAGTTTAGACCCTAAGAGGTAAAAACAGACAAACAAAAGAACCTGGCAATTACCAGGCTCTCATTTTTAGTGTGGAGGTCTAGCCTCCTATTTGTAATCTGTTCAATGCCAGCTAACTGAGAAAGTAACTGTTATTTCACAGTATCTTCACGACTCACTTTTTGTGATTCGATAGCTTTACCATTGATATGGTAGTAGCTGTAGTTAGAACTGCTACCACTAGAGTCACTATCGTCACCAACATATTCCACATTACATGACCAAGAGATTTTATCCTTGATATCTCCTGATGACTTGAATTTCGAATCATAGCCATAAAAGAAATTATAGACTGCCGTGAAAGTTACTTTAAAGTTCTTTTCACCAGTCTGAACGACTTTAGTTACATCAACATCTGAGAAAGTAATACTATCAGCGGAACGGTTCTTGGCTCCCGTAGTATTTTTATCGATATCAGCCGTTACATCCTTATACATGGTATCATCAGTATCATTAAGGAAAATGTCAGAAACACCATCTGGGGTTGTGTTATGATTTGAGGCATAACTATCAAACTTACCATAAGTTGCTGATTCATAACGATCTGCTACTTGACCACGTGAGTAATAATAAAAACCAAATCCATAACCAGCAAGCGCTAAGACTACCACAACAATACCAGCAATAATCAGGATTCTCTTTCCTTTTGCCATGGCTGGATTGGCCAGTTTAGCAGCCTTACCATATGAGATAAACTGATAGATGATCGACACATCATAACCTGAAGACCTACCTATAAGAAATTCCTCAGGAAGAGGCTGACGACCTACTTAGTTTTTGAAGGCCTTCATCCAGATTACTTGTGCTTCTTTAGAAGTAGCTTATGAATGTTCTTCGGTGTGAGTCTGGTCTTCGCGAGACACCGGCGTGAGCTCCTCAGTTTCTAATAAAGTCGTTTCCTCTTCGTCATCAAGGGCCACATCTTCAACCACTTCCTCGGCAACGTCATACTCATCAATTTTTTCTGTTAGTTCAGGAGAAGTAACTTCCTAATCCAATCCCATTGCGGAAATGCCTTTAATAGCCTTTAAATCAAAATCTGATTTTTGGCCTTCTTCAATTTCTAAGACATGGGGCGGATGACCAACTGCCTTTTCAAATAAATCAATCTACTTTTCTTTTGTTGCCATAAAGACTCCTATACACTTGCCTTTTCAAAAATCGTTAAGCTTACTTAGAATAGAAGACCTATTGTAAATGATGACATGATAGTAAATACGATTGCAAACAAGATAGACAAAACGACACCGTTCAAGAGTGCTGCCAAGATCATTTGATAGAACTTATCAGCCTTCCATGCTGTTGTTACAGGAACAATTGTAAAGAGGTTAGCAATTGCAAACAAAGTACAAACTATATTAAACAAAAAGCTTGGGAAGACAACAAGTCCAATAGCTCCCAACAAGATAGTTACAAGCAATACTGGCAAGGCTAATGATGTCAAACGACCAAAACGATCGAAGCTATTTAAGAAGGTTGTTGCAGGGGCACAAAAGATGGCCTTACGTGTTATAAATCCTGCCAAGATGAAGGCAAAGATAAAGAGGAAGGCATCTAAAATACTTGCAAAGAAAGCCGCAAAACCAATACTAGATGCATGACTTGAAACTGATGGTGAGTAATCATTTGATCCGAAAGATCCAAAGATACTGCTGAATACACTCGCTGTTGACTTTAAAGTGTTAACCACTTTACGTGCTATTGCGCTCAAGATAGTAAAGAATGCAAGCCCTGTAAAGAATGACAAGAAGATATAATTAAGCCAAGCATTATGTTTACCATAATCTGTCATATCTGCTGGACGACGCCATGCATTAAGCAACCCTGTCCAGTAATTTTTGAAAGTTGTTGCAAATGCTGATGGTTGGGCTGGAACAACTACAGCTTGGCCATTGATAAATTGGATATTTTGACCTGGTTGAAGAGGTTGACCGTTAGCAAAAGCTACTTGCTGACCAGCTTGCCCATTCGCAAAACCAGCTTGTGGTCGCACTGCTTGATTTGGCACTCCTTGGACTGGAGTTGGTTTAAGCCCCTGCAAAGATTGGTTGTGCTGGTGCTTCTTGAACAGGCGCCGCTTCAACTGCTGGTGCGTCATCTTGAAACTCACCTGCTGCAAGTGCTGCTGCAATTTCTTCTTCAGTTGCTGAACGACCATTAATGGCTTCAAAAAAATCTAACCAATCTGCTTTAGTCATAATAAACTCCTTAAAAATACATAGGAATGACATTATTTTTCCACAAGTAGGGCTATCAATAACTGTCATTTTTATTAGAAAAAGATTTGGAGCAGACTGTCCAAACCTTTTTCTCTTCTTATTTACTTCTTTGTAGAGATTTTTGAATCTGACGATCTAGCTCACGTTTAATGTATGGTTCCGGTGCAAATCGCGCTTCCCAATCACTTGGTTTAAGAATTTTGTGAGTCACAGGATCAAAGTGAGCTTTGCCATCTGGGAAAATTTTACCCATATTAGCCTCATGAACAGTATCAAAGAAAGGCTTAGGATCCACACCCATAAGGACAAATGAGCCATAGGTCAAGTAAAGCAAGTCAGTCAATGCATCCACCTGACCAACCATAGTTGACTCTGAGTGCTCTTTAGAACTAACTTTGAGCGCTGCCTTGTCAAGAGCAGCATGCAAATCCAGAACAGCCTGACCAAAGACACGCTTGTCCCCACCTGATGAAGCATATAGGAATTCGACAATTTCTTCCAACTTGAAGTCCGAACGGTGACTAGCTTCCTCAATACCGTAAACACGAGGCATATCGGTAGTTGAGCCATCCATCAAATGGTGGAAATCCTTAACCTTGTTGAAGTTGTCATCATCACTGGTAAATGAATTTTCTGTCTCAAAATGAATCAAACCGTAGTGTGACAAGGCTTTGGCAATCCCATTCTGGTTATTAGTATCAGTGACATGGGTAGCCTGGTCTTTCAGTTCATCTTCACCATTTCCCATGGCAACACCAACGCCAACGCCAGACAGCATTTCTAGGTCATTTTCCGAATCCCCAAAGGCCATAACCTCACTGAGTTCGAAATCAAAAACCTCACCTAGATGAGCGATACCTTTCAACTTAGATTGATCCGCTGAAATAATATCGGCTGAGTAAGGACTTGAGCGGGTAATCTTCACATGAGGAAATTTTTCTTTAATATCTTGTGTTTCCCCCACCGTCGCTACCATAACCACCTGATAAATAGGCTCACGCATGATAGTCTTAAGAGTCTCAATACTTTGTGGCTTGAAACGACGAATTAAAGACTTGAAACTACGCTCCACCATCTTAGCCCAGGACTTAGGGACAATACGACTAACGATTTGCCCAAACTTACTCGTCCCCATACTGATGATATTAGAACCAACAAGACCTGTACTAGTCCCTAGAGAAATCTCTCTACGGTGCTTGGTGGCATAGCGAATCAAGTTGTAGACTGTTGATTTAGGGAGCTGGTTTTGATAAAGGACCTTGTCGTGAGTCAAAATATACTGACCGTTATAAGTGACTGCAAAATCCAAACCTAGATTGTCCATGAAAGGCTGGACAAATCCTGGACCACGACCTGTTGCCAAACCAACTAAGATACCATCTTCCTTCATTTGACTGATAGCTTTTTTAGTCGAACTTGACACACGTTTTCGGTCATTTAGAAAAGTCCCATCAATATCAAAAAAGACTGCTTTAATGGCCACAGAGCTCCCCTCCTTCTAACATTTTATGCTAAAATAAATTATAACATAAATAAGATAGTGAGTAGTATAAATGATTAAAAAAATCCTAGTCCTTCATACTGGAGGAACCATTTCCATGTCCGCAGATGACGATGGCAAGGTCAGTCAAAACGCTGATAATCCCATGAACCATGTTGGACTTGATCTAGATAATCTAGCCTTAACTGTTCTAGACTTCTTTAACATCCCTAGCCCACACATTACGCCTTACCACATGCTTGATATTTATAAAAAAATCAAGGAAACAGCTGGACAATATGATGGGGTGGTTATCACCCACGGAACAGATACCCTGGAAGAAACAGCCTACTTCCTAGATACCATGAACGTTCCTGAAATTCCAATCGTCATAACTGGTGCCATGCGTTCGTCAAATGAGCTAGGAAGCGATGGCGTCTACAACTATCTCTCAGCCCTTCGTGTCGCAAGCAATGACAAGGCTGCCGATAAAGGTGTCCTAGTCGTTATGAACGATGAAATCCATGCGGCCAAGTACGTGACTAAGACCCATACTACAAACGTGGCAACCTTCCAAACACCAACCCATGGTCCACTAGGCATCATCATGAAGCATGATATCCTCTGGTTCAAAACTGCTGAGCCTCGTGTTCGCTTTGACTTGAAACAAATTACAGGAACTGTGCCAATCATTAAGGCTTATGCTGGAATGGGAATTGGAGATGGTATCATCAGTCTCCTAGCCCCTGAAAAGATTGACGGCGTGGTTATCGAGGCTCTAGGCGCCGGAAATCTCCCACCACTAGCTGCAAGAGAAATTAAGTCACTTATGGACAAGGGAGTTCCCGTTGTACTCGTTTCCCGTTGCTTTAACGGCATCGCCGAGCCAGTCTATGCCTATGAAGGTGGTGGTGTTAAACTCCAAGAAGCAGGCGTTATGTTCATCAAAGAACTCAATGCTCCAAAAGCTCGTCTCAAGCTCCTCATTGCACTCAGTGCAGGACTAGAAGGCCAAGAATTGAAAGATTATATTGAAGGGTAAGACATGAAACTTAGCATTGAAGCAACTGATAAATTGGAAAACAAAGATTTCCACTAGGAACTAATCGTCTTACAGACACATGTCACCATGGTCTGTGGTACTGTGCTAGCCAGTCTATCCCGGATTGCATGGCTGAAGAAAAAATACTAGTTTATAGATAAGGTTTTACTACTTTACAAATAAGATTTGTTCAATGATTCGAAAAACAGAAAAACCAGTTAAGAAAATCTCAACCGGTTATCTTACTTATGTTAATCGCCTAAACTGGTCATTCTTCCGTCTAGACTTGTTATGATTTTAAGAAGAGGGATTCTACGTTATGAAAAAGAAAAAAGGATTTTTGGAAATTGAGGGATGAAAGCTGTAGAATATGGGTAAATTTAGCCTCTTCCTGGGCATCACTATTAGTTTTGATAAACCTTAAAGTCTTGAGGATGCTTTTGAAAATTGGGGTTATAAATTACTTTAATTTTTACTGTCATTGTTGTTTCCTCCTTTTTAGGAATGGTTTGGCCTAGCCAAAACGTTTTATTATCAAAACCTATCTCGTTTTGATGGTTTTATTATAGGGTCTCTAACTTAAAGAAAGCTTGTAATAAACTTGAAGGAAGCAAAAACTCTCAGTGAGTTCACTGAGAGTTTTTGTTATCATGGATAAAATAAGGTAAAGCCTGCAAAATAAAATATAAGACCTATCATCCTAAGAAAGAAGGCATGGCAGATAGCAAAAAATCGAGTTTTAACCGCTTCTTTTTCATTGGTTTCCTCCTCAGTCAAACTCATCTTGGTTTCTCAAATGAGCTTCTAGCACCTGCCAATCAGGATTCTCACGCCAGTTAGGGTCAGAAACAATTTGACTGGCCACGCACCTTGCTTCTTCTAGGATATTATAGTCTTCCACAATATCAGCCACCTGAAATTCAGGAATGCCTGACTGCCGCGTCCCGAAAATCTCTCCTGAGCCACGCATTTTAAGGTCCTCTTCTGCTAAAACAAAACCATCCGTAGTCTCACACATGGCCTGCATGCGTTTTTTACCGGTATCATTTTTAGGATTAGCCACCAAGACACAGTAAGACTGCTTGTCTCCACGCCCTACACGGCCTCGAAGCTGGTGAAGCTGGCTAAGTCCAAAACGATCCGCATCCATAATGACCATAACCGTAGCATTTGGCACGTTAACCCCCACTTCGATAACTGTGGTTGATACTAAAATCTGAGATTTTTTGTCCTTAAAATCCTGCATAATTTGGTCTTTTTCATCATTTTTCATGCGACCGTGCATCAGAGCCACTGTAGCTGAATCCCCAAAGAAATCTGTGAGTTCCTGATGAAGGGCAACAGCATTTTTCAAATCAAGAGACTCAGACTCTTCAATCAAAGGAGAAATAAAATAGACCTGAGCATCTTTTTCTAACTCACTCTTAATCCAAGTCAATACGGTGTCTAGTTGCTCATGTTTAACCCAACGGGTAATAATAGTCTTACGTCCAGCCGGCATCTGATCAATGATTGACACATCCATCTCCCCAAAGGCAGTGATTGCCAAGGTCCTAGGAATGGGTGTTGCTGTCATCATGAGGACATCAGGATTGTCTCCCTTCTCTCGGAAAATACGACGTTGGTTAACTCCAAATCGGTGCTGTTCATCAGTAATCACCAACCCAAGTTTATGATAAATCACCGCATCCTGAATCAGTGAGTGAGTTCCCACAATCATTTGAGCCTCCCCAGACTCAATTTTAGAAAGAGCTACTTTCTTATCTGCCATCTTCATCCCAGAAGTTAAGAGGACTACCTTTAGCTCAGGAAAAAGTCCCTTCAAACTCTGATAATGCTGCTCTGCTAAGATTTCCGTCGGCACCATAAGGGCAGACTGCAATCCTGCCGTATAAGCCCCATACATGGCAAGACTAGCAATAACTGTCTTTCCTGAGCCCACGTCTCCCTGCAAGAGACGGTTCATGTGAGCCCCAGATTTCATATCAGCTAGGATTTCTGATAAACTGCGCTCCTGGGCTTTGGTCAGAGGGAAAGGAAGGGGAGCAATCTTGGCTTTTATTTTTACCTCATCGTAAGAAATCGCTAGTCCATTGGTCTCTGATTTATTCTCAGCCTTTAGCACCTGTAAATTCATCTGGAAATAAAAGAGCTCCTCAAACTTAATCCTACGTAGGGCCTGCTTATATTCAGCCAAATCTTTCGGAAAATGCATAGCACGCACAGCCTCTTGGCGTCCCATAAGACGATACTTGTCCATAAGCACCTGTGGGAGACTCTCCTCCAACAAATTAAGAGCCCCACTATCAAAAGCTGCCTTTATTGCCTTTATCAGCTGGGCCTGACTAACACCCTGAGCCACATGGTAGACTGGCTGCATATCGTCCTCAACATGAGCCAAGACTTTCATACCAGTCACTGCAGACTTCTTACGGTCCCACTTGCCAAAGATAGCCACTTCTGCCCCCATCTCAATCTTGTCCACAAGATAAGGCTGGTTGAAGAAACTAATGGCAATCACTGCCTCTCCTTGCTTGATTTTAAAACTCAGACGATTACGTTTAAAGACATAATACTGCACATTGGCCGGTGTTACCACTGTTCCTGTAATGACGGCCTTTTCTCCATCCATCAGTTCAAAGATGGACTTACTCTTAAAATCTTCATATCGAAAAGGAAAATAAAGCAAGAGGTCCCCAACCGTGTGTAAATCTAATTTGGTAAATTTTTCAGCGGACTTAGGACCAAAGCCTTTCAAATCCGCAATCGGTGAATCTAGTTGAATCATATTCTATATCATTTCTATCGAGTTCTATTCCTTGTAAAAGAGGAAGCCTTATCAGCTATTATAACACATGGAAATGATCTTCCCTAAAATCAAAAAATCCAGTATCAAACTGGATTTCCTTTTTTATATTAGTCATAGCTACGAGGTACACGATCACTAAGTAAACAAAGGACCTCGTAGTTGATTGTGCCACGCTTTTCAGCCACCTCTGTCGCAGTAATGCTTGCTCCCCCATTTTCACCCATAAGAGTGACAGGAGTTCCTAGGGGATAAACCTTAGGAAGGCGAACAGTGATCTGGTCCATAGACACACGCCCAACAATAGGACAAAGTTGTCCATCCACAATAACATGGAAACCTTGTAAATCTCTAGTCCAACCATCCGCATAGCCAATCGGAATGGTTCCAATAACCTCATCAGCTGTCGTCGTATACGTTGCACCATAACCCACATCTTGACCTGCTGGCAGAGTCTTAACATGAACAAGTGCTGTCTCCAAACTTAAAGCAGGACGAATGTTATATGGAAGGTCTAAAACACTGCCACTAGGATTGAGACCATAGATGACAACACCCAGACGTACCGTATTAAAGACGGTTGTTGCATGCCAAATACTTGTCGCTGAGTTGCTAGCGTGCACCAAGCGAGGTCTAGCAGTCAAGTTATCCACCAAATCGGTGAAGAAAGATAATTGACGCTTAAATTTACTATCATCTGCTTCATCAGCTGTTGCAAAATGAGTAAAAATACCTTCGACATCAGCACCAAGAGCCTTCAGACCAGCAATCAAGTTATCTGCGTCCTTTAGGTTACGTACCCCAATACGACCCATACCTGAATCAACCTTAATATGACAGGTCAAACCTGTCAAATCAAGCCCTTGTTTCTGAGCCAGTGCCAACCACTCAAGTGAGGCCACCGTCAGACTAATGTTTTCTTGAATAGCCAAGGGAACACCATCTGGCAAGACTACTCCCAAAATAAGTATCGGTTGCTCTATGCCAGCTTGACGAAGTTCAAGCGCCTCATCTAGGTTAGAAACACAAAAACCATCCACCTGCTTAGACACATGTTTAGCCACTTCAACAGCGCCATGACCATAAGCATTGGCCTTAACAACTGCAAAAGTCTTTACCTGTTTAGGGATGTGACTAACCACTTGTTCAATATTTTCTGAAATTGCTGACAGATCAACCTTTGCCAAGGTTGGTCGATGTAAACTCGAAATCATAAGCTATCCTCTTCCAACACCTATCTCTTGGTTTTTTCTAAAATGACACTTGCCTGAACAAAATCACCACTATGAGAAATGGAGATAAAGACATTTCCTTCAAAAGGCGACTGAGTAACCACGGGAGCTCCCTTATCATTATTTAGAATTTCAATATCCTTAAAACCGACTGCTCCGATTCCAGTACCCCAGGCCTTTGAAAAAGCTTCCTTCCCCGCCCAACGGCCTGCCAGAAACGACATCTGACGCTCTCCAGAAAGGGACTCGAAACGCTCCCATTCTTTTGGTGTCAGTACTTTCTTTGCAAAACGTGGGTTTCGGTCATAGGCCTTTTTAACTGCTGAAATTTCCTGCAAGTCTATACCATGTCCAAAAATCATAAACTATTTTGAAAGGGTAGTATGGATTTCACGAATAAGGTTAACCGTTTTTTCCCAACCGAGGCATGGATCTGTGATTGATTTTCCATAAACTTCAGGTGTATCTTGACGACCATCTTCAAGATAAGATTCAATCATAAAGCCACGCACAGTATCAGCAATACGCTTATCCCACTCACGGTTAAGAAGAACTTCACGCACAATACGGATTTGCTCCATGAAGTTTTTACCAGAGTTATCATGATTTGTATCAACAAGAATAAATGGATTTTCTAAACCAAATTCACTATATTTATCCAAAGCCTTAACTAAGTCCTCGTAGTGGTAGTTAACCTCGTTTTGACCATATTCGTTACTAGAACCACGTAAAATAGCATGTGCTAATGGATTACCGTCTGTTTTCACTTCATGGCCATTGTAGATAAACTCTTGCTCGTTGTGAGCAGCATAGATAGCATTGAACATAACATTAAGATTTCCAGAAGTTGGATTTTTCAACCCCGTTGGGACATCAAGCCCCGAAGCCACAAAACGATGTTCTTGATCTTCAACTGATCGAGCACCAATAGCATGGTAACTTAACAAATCTTCAAAATAGATTAGATTTGTCGGATATAGCATCTCATCAGCAAGCGGAAGTCCGGTTTCCCTAATAATGCGAGATTGTAGACGACGCACTGCCTTAATACCTGTTATAAGATCAGTAGCTCCTTCTGAATCAGGTTGGTGAACAAGTCCTTTATAACCATCACCATTTGTGCGTGGTTTAGCCGTATAAACACGCATAACAATGAAAATCTTATCCTTGACTTCCTCTTGCAACTTAGATAGGCGATGAGCATAGTCAAGTACAGCTTTTTCATTATCTGACGAACATGGTCCAATAACTAAGAGAAGACGATCATCCTCACCTTTAATTATCTTAGCTAAGGCACTATCATTAACCTGTTTTTTCGCCAAGTCATCTCCTGTAAGAGCATGTGCTTTTCTTACTTCTGCTGTATCAATTAATGAACTAATTTTATGAATTCCCATTTCCCTATTCTCTACTTCCTATTTTGGATAAAGAGTCGAGCCGTTTGGGAGATCCCAAAACGGCTCAATTCTTTACATTCAGACTGTTTTCAAATTATTATTTTGAAAGTGTTGCGTGAATTTCACGAATCAATTGCTCAGTATTATCCCAACCAAGACATGGGTCAGTAATTGATTTTCCATAAACTTCTGGTGTGTCCTGACGACCATCTTCAAGATAAGACTCGATCATAAATCCACGTGCAAACTTATTGATTTTTTCATTCCAATCACGGTTAATCAAGGTCTGACGTACAATACGTACTTGCTCCAAGTAACGTTTACCAGAATTATCGTGGTTCGTATCAATCACGATAAATGGATTTTGAAGTCCCATCTTTTCATAGGTGTTAATAGTATCAAGGATATCATCATAGTAGAAATTAGGAATATTCTTCCCGTATTCATTTGTTGATCCACGAAGGATAGCGTGTGCTAACGGATTTCCAGATGTCTGAACTTCTTCACCGTTAAAGAGGAAGTCTTGTTTGTTTTGTGCAGCATAGATACCATTAAACATAATGTTAAGGTTACCTGATGTTGGATTTTTCATTCCAGTTGGTACGTCAATACCCGACGCGACGAAACGGTGTTGTTGATCTTCTACAGAACGAGCACCGATGGCAATGTAGGACACAAGGTCATCTACCAAAGGAAGGTTTTCCGGGTAAAGCATTTCGTCAGCAGTTGTGATACCAGTTTCTGTGATAACACGGTAGTGAAGATTACGTACAGCTTTGATACCATTAATTAGATTCGGTTTTCCTTCAGCATCAGGTTGGTGCACAAGCCCTTTATACCCATCACCGTTTGTACGAGGTTTAGCAGTATAAACACGCATAACCATAAATACTTTATCTTTCACTTCTTCTTGAAGTTTAGCCAAACGGTGTGCATAATCAAGAACTGCATCCTCATTATCAGATGAACATGGACCAATCACCAAAAGTGTACGGTTGTCCTCACCCTTGATGATTGCCTCAAGCTCTTTATCACGAGCTTGCTTCTTGGCAAGGGCTTCTCCTGTCAATGTCGTTGATTCTTTAACTGCATCAAAATCAATTTTTTCACTTACTGCTTTAAAAACCATTATAATTACCTATTTCTTTTTTCCTAAAATTGTTTACGACCGTGACAATTTTTAAATTTCTTACCAGAGCCACATGGACAGAAGTCATTACGACCAACCTTACTAAAGTCAATTTCTTGACCATTAGCATCTGCTTGGTGAGCCTGGATATTGCCTGTTGCTGTTGTTGAAACACGTTCATTAACATGTTCACGAGATTGTTCGTGGATTTGTGCTTTCATCATCGTACGAGTTACATCATACTCAATAGCACCAATCATATCTTGGAACATCTTGAAACTTTCAGATTGATACTCAACGATTGGGTTGTTTTGCGCATAACCACGCATACCAACGGCGTTACGTAATTGATCAAGGGCATCAATGTGGTCTGTCCACTTATTATCAACAACCATCAAAATCAAGACTTTTTGGAATTCGCGAATAGCCTCCTCTGAACGCAATTTCTTAATTTGACGATCATAAACATTATCTGCTAACTCAGTCAGATAAACCTTGATAGCATCATAATTAACACTACGTTTAGTCACCTCTCCCACTTCTTTTAGATCTTCAAGTGAGATGGCATCCTCAGGAACCAAGGCCTGACGTGCAAAGTTCAAGATACCTTTAAGAGCTTCTTCTTGATCGTTACGACTGTGTCCATCAACCGTACGGTTAATAGTACGCTTGATCATAGCCTTGATTTCAGGTTCAAGGTCACGTTCTGCTGTAATAACATCATAACGCTCAGCGTAGATGATTTCACGCTGTTCACGCATAACGTCATCGTACTGAAGGACTTGTTTACGAGTATCGTAGTTATTCCCTTCGACACGTTTTTGAGCTGATTCCACTTGACGAGTCAACATACGTGATTTGATAACAATATCTTCGTCATCAGCGTTCAAACGTTCCAAGACATGCTTGATACGGTCAGAACCGAAACGACGCATCAATTCGTCTTCAAGAGATAGGTAGAATTGAGACTCCCCTGGATCCCCTTGACGTCCCGAACGACCACGCAACTGGTTGTCGATACGGCGGCTCTCGTGGCGCTCGGTGCCGATGATCGCCAGACCGCCGGCGGCCTTCACCTCGTCCGACAGCTTGATGTCGGTTCCTCGTCCGGCCATGTTCGTCGCGATGGTGACCTGCGCCCGCTTGCCGGCTTCGGCCACGATCTGGGCCTCCTGCTGGTGCTGCTTGGCGTTCAGTACGTTATGCTTGATTCCGCGTAGCTTCAGCATGCGGCTGAGCAGTTCCGAAATTTCGACCGAGGTCGTGCCGACCAGCACCGGCCGACCCTGCTCGACCAGTTCGACGATCTGGTCGATGACGGCGGCGTACTTCTCCCGCTTGGTCCGGTAGATCAGGTCGTCACGGTCGTCCCGGATGACCGGGCGGTTCGTCGGAATGACGATCACGTCGAGTTTGTAAATATTCCAGAACTCGCTGGCTTCCGTTTCGGCCGTACCGGTCATGCCGGCCAGCTTGTGGTACATGCGGAAGTAGTTC
>OGRH01001327.1_pt1 | contig 16048 bp, 11 predicted proteins | sample 1553461 | NCBI WGS metagenome assembly OGRH01 (sample SAMEA2580092, study PRJEB22360) | human gut metagenome | biome: human gut; feature: human-associated habitat; material: faeces | place: Denmark | collected 2008/2010
GGATGAGTTTGAGACATCTAAGAGATATATGCATCACTACAACTTCCCGTCCTATTCCGTAGGTGAGACCAAGCCTTCCAGAGGACCGGGACGTCGTGAGATCGGCCACGGAGCACTTGCTGAGAGAGCACTGGTACCGGTACTTCCTACAGAAGAGGAGTTCCCGTATGCAATCCGTACCGTATCTGAGACATTTGAGTCCAACGGTTCCACATCCCAGGCAAGTATCTGTGCATCTACCATGTCACTGATGGCTGCCGGTGTACCGATCAGAAAACCGGTTGCAGGTATTTCCTGCGGACTTGTTACAGGTGAAACAGACGATGATTACATCGTTCTTACAGATATCCAGGGCCTTGAGGACTTCTTCGGAGATATGGACTTCAAGGTAGCCGGAACACATGACGGAATCACAGCAATCCAGATGGATATCAAGATCCATGGTCTTACAAGACCGATCGTTGAGGAAGCAATCGGACGTGCGAGAGAGGCAAGAATCTACATCATGGATGAGGTTATGTCAAAAGCAATCGAGGAGCCGAGAAAAGAAGTCAGCACATTCGCACCGAAGATCGTTCAGATCCAGATCAATCCGGACAAGATCGGTGATGTAGTCGGACAGAGAGGAAAGACGATCAACGAGATCATTGACCGCACAGGCGTTAAGATCGACATTACCGATGACGGTGCTGTATCTGTATGTGGCACAGACGCAGAGATGATGAACAAAGCAATCGAAATGATCAAGATTATCACCACTGACTTTGCAGAGGGACAGATCTTTACTGGTACTGTTGTAAGCATCAAAGAATTCGGTGCATTTGTTGCAGATCAGGGTGCAGAACAGTGCGGTTTCTGCAATCCGGGAATGATCATGAATGCAATTGCCATGTTCCGCGAGAATCCGGAGCCGACAAGAGAAGAGATCAAGGCATATCTTGCGGGAAATCTTTGCAGATGTTCCGGATATGAAGGACAGCTTCGTGCAATGGAAGCATTTATCGAATACAGAAAGAAAGGAGAAAGATCATGAAAGCAGTCGGACAACCGATAAGAAAAAAAGACGCAATGGCACTGGTGACAGGAAAACCGGTATTCATGGATGATCTTGCTCCAAAGGACTGCCTGATCGTAAAGGTACTCCGAAGCCCGCATGCCAATGCGATCGTAAAATCAGTAAAGACAGATGTGGCAAAAAGAGTGCCGGGGATCGAAGATATCTACACGTGGGAAGATGTGCCGCATGAAAGATTCACCACAGCGGGACAGACATATCCCGAACTCAGTCCGTATGACCGTCTGATCCTTGACCAGCATGTCAGATATGTGGGAGATCCTGTGGCAATCGTGGCAGGAGAGAATGAAGCGTGCGTGGATAAGGCACTTAAGATGTTGAAAGTAGAGTATGAAGTACTTCCGGCAGTACTGGATTTCCATACGGCAAAAGATAACGAAGTACTGGTACATCCGGAAGACAACTGGAAGGCACTTTGCCAGGTCGGCGCAGATAATAAGCGGAACTTATGTGCATGTGACAGCACTGAAGACGGGAATGTAGAGGCAGTGCTGGCTGACTGTGATGAAGTTGTGGAAGGCACCTATCATGTAAGAGCAGCGCAGCAGGCCATGATGGAGACATTCCGTACGACATGCTTTATGGATGCTTATGGAAGACTGAATATCTTAAGCTCTACACAGATTGTATATCATGTAAGACGTATCATTTCCAATGCACTTGGAATTCCGAAATCCAGGATCCGTGTCAGCAAACCGAGAATCGGAGGCGGATTTGGTGCAAAGCAGTCGGTCGTGGCGGAATTATTCCCGGCATTTGTCACATGGAAGACGGGAAAAGCTTCGAAGATGATTTTTACAAGAGAGGAATCGCAGATCGCATCGTCTCCGAGACATGAGATGGAAGTACATGTCCGTCTGGGTGCATCGAAGGAAGGAAAGATTCGTGCGATCGATGTATATACACTGTCGAATACAGGCGCTTACGGAGATCACGGACCGACGACTGTTGGATTGTCTGGTCATAAATCGATCCCGTTGTATAGTTCGGCAGAAGCACACCGTTTTACATACGATGTTGTGTATACCAATCATATGGCTGCCGGAGCATACAGAGGATATGGCGCGTCACAGGGAATCTTTGCAGTGGAATCTGCAGTAAATGAAATGGCAGAACGATTACATATCGATCCGGTAGAATTCCGTCTAAAAAATATGGTAAGAGAAGGCGATGTGATGCCTGCATATTACGGTGAGACAGCACAGAGCTGTGCACTTGACCGCTGCCTGGAGCGGACTGCAGAACTAATCGGCTGGAAGGACAAGTATCCGTGTAAAGACATGGGAAATGGTAAAGTTCGAAGCGTCGGTATTGCAATGGCAATGCAGGGGTCCGGAATCTCGGGCGTAGACGTCGGCTCCGCGACAATCAAGATGAATGATGACGGATTCTACACACTGATGATCGCGGCAGCAGATATGGGAACCGGATGCGATACGATCCTGGCACAGATGGCAGCAGAGTGTCTGGACTGTCCGGTGGAAAGAATTGAAGTACTTGGTGCCGATACAGATGCGTCGCCATATGATTCCGGATCTTATGCGTCAAGTACTACGTATATAACAGGTAAGGCAGTAGAAAAAGCATGCCAGAAGCTGATTGCCAGAATCCTTGAGATTGCATCAGGAATGCTGGAGGCACCTGTGGAAGAACTGGTATTTGCAAGTGATCATGTAGAATGGCCGAAAGAACAGAAGAGTGTATCATTGGAAGATATCGGTACGAAATCCATGTGCGGTAATGGCTGTGCGCTTGAGGTGACAGAAAGTAATACGTCTCCGACATCACCGCCGCCATTCATGGCAGGGGCAGTAGAGATCGAACTCGACAAAGAGACCGGTCATGTGGAAATCCTGGATTATAAGGCTGTCGTAGACTGTGGAACAGTTGTCAACCCGAATCTTGCAAGAGTGCAGGCAGAAGGCGGGCTTGTACAGGGAATCGGAATGACGCTTTATGAGAATATCCAGTATAATGAAAAGGGAAGAATGCTGAATAACTCATTCATGCAGTATAAAGTACCATCCAGAAGAGATATGGGAAATCTGCAGGTCGAATTTGAAAGCAGTTATGAACCGACCGGTCCATTCGGTGCCAAATCCATCGGAGAAATCGTAATTAACACTCCGGCACCGGCGCTTGCACAGGCGATTGCGAATGCAACCGGCATCTGGTTCAAAGATCTTCCAATCACCAGCGAACAGATTGCAATGGGTGTTCTGGAGAAAAAACTGGCAAAATAAAATATATTAGAAAAATATATAGTGAAACTACTTGCAATCAGACGCAAAAGTTATTACAATATTGGGTAACGTTTAGAAAAATATGTGGAGGCCGCTAAGATGCAGTTATTAAAAGACAGAATCCGCAAGGATGGCAAGATAAAAGAAGGAAATGTCTTAAAAGTGGACAGCTTTCTGAATCATCAGATGGATGTAAAGTTATTTCAGGAGATTGGAAAAGAATTTAAGAGAAGATTTGCAGATGAAGAGATCACAAAGATTCTTACCATAGAAGCTTCCGGTATCGGCATCGCATGTGTTGCAGCAGAAGTATTTGATGTTCCTGTTGTATTTGCTAAGAAGACACAGACCAAGAATATTGCCGGAGATGTGTACACTACAAAAGTAGAATCATTTACACACGGAAGAGTGTATGACATTATTGTTTCAAAAGAATTCCTCGGAAAAGGTGACAAGGTACTTCTGATCGATGATTTCCTTGCGAATGGAAAAGCTCTGGAAGGACTTGCAGAACTGGTTACAAAGTCAGGAGCCGAGCTTGTCGGAGCCGGAGTTGTGATCGAGAAGGGATTCCAGGTCGGAGGAGATATCATCCGTTCCAAAGGTATTCATCTGGAATCATTGGCGATCGTAGAAAGCATGGATGAAAAGACAGGAGAAGTGGTTTTCCGCGACTAATAGATAAAAATTCAAAGGATTTTTAAGGGAATGTGAGGCTTTCATATTCCCTTTTTTTTATTCCTATGCTATACTTTATAATAAGTATGTGAATGCATAAAGAGAACTTATGGTAAGGAGTAAGAACTTATGAAAAGAGTATTGTTAAAACTCAGCGGGGAGGCTCTCGCAGGCGATAAAAAGACAGGATTTGACGAAGCTACCTGTATGGGTGTAGCCAAGCAGGTAAAGCAGCTTGTAGATGATGGGGTACAGGTTGCAATCGTAACAGGTGGAGGTAACTTCTGGAGAGGAAGAACCAGTGAGACGATCGACCGTGTGAAGGCTGACCAGATCGGAATGCTTGCAACAGTTATGAACTGTATCTATGTATCTGATATTTTCCGTTATGCAGGTATGAAGACAGAAGTATTTACACCGTTCGTATGCGGTGCATTTACCACACTGTTTTCCAAGGATGCAGCAGTAGAAGCATTGAATGAAGGAAAAGTTGTATTCTTTGCAGGCGGAACAGGACATCCATATTTTTCAACAGATACAGGTGCAGTTTTAAGAGCCATTGAGATCGAAGCAGATGCAATGTTACTGGCAAAAGCAATTGATGGTATCTATGACAGTGATCCGAAGGTAAATCCGGAAGCGAAGAAGTACGATGAGATATCTATTCAGGAGATTATCGATAAGAAGCTGATGGCAGTAGATCTTACCGCTTCTATCATGTGTCTGGAGAATAAGATGCCGATGCTGGTATTCGGATTAAATGAGGAGAACAGCATTGTTGAGACAATGAAGGGTACATTTACAGGAACAAAAGTAACTGTATAAAAATGCAGATAAGCAGATAAAAGGAGATAACACTATGAATGAAAGATTAAAACCATTTGAAGAAAAAATGAAGAAAACAATCGGAAATCTGGACGGAGAACTTTCTGCAATCCGTGCAGGCCGTGCAAATCCGAACGTTCTGAATAAGATCATGGTAGACTATTATGGAACACCGACACCAATCCAGCAGGTAGCAAACGTATCCGTACCGGAAGCACGTATGATTCAGATCCAGCCATGGGAAAAGAAAATGGTAAGAGAGATTGAAAAAGCAATCATGACTTCAGATCTGGGGATTAATCCGACGAATGACGGAACAACTGTACGTCTTCTTTTCCCTGAATTAACAGAAGATCGAAGAAAAGAACTGGTAAAGGATGTTAAGAAAAAGGGCGAAGCAGCCAAAGTTGCGATTCGTAATATCCGTCGTGATGGAATCGATTCTGTTAAGAAACTGAAAGGTTCCGATGTGTCAGAAGATGAAATGAAAGATATGGAAGATGATCTTCAGAAACTGACAGACAAATATGTAAAAGAAGTTGATAAAGCTGTAGAAGCAAAATCAAAAGAGGTTATGACAGTATAAGACCTGTAAGAGATAAAAGCAGTATACAACAGGAGGGGGATAAGGTCCAGATGCTCTGGAAACTGTCCCCTCTGTTCTTGTATACCTATTGTTATTAGGAGGAAATAATCATATGAATGTGCCACAACATGTTGCGATCATATTGGATGGAAACGGACGCTGGGCAAAAGCAAAAGGAATGCCGCGCAATTACGGTCATGCACAGGGCAGTAAGAATGTAGAGCGTATCTGCGAAGAAGCGTGGAGAATGGGCATTAAATATCTGACGGTCTACGCATTTTCCACAGAGAACTGGAATCGTCCGGACGATGAAGTCAATGCTCTGATGAAGCTGCTTCGTAATTACATGAAGACCTGTCTGAAAACGGCTGCAAAGAATGATATGAAAGTCCGCGTGATCGGGGATATCACAAGACTGGATGAAGACATTCAGAAGAGAATTCTGGAACTGGAAGAAGCAACAAAGAATAATGGCGGTCTGAATTTCCAGATCGCGATTAATTATGGAAGCCGTGATGAGATGATCCGTGCGATCCGTAAGATTGCAAAAGACTGCGTGGATGGAAAAGTGGATCCGGCTGAGATCAAAGAAGAAACATTTGAGCAATATCTGGATACAAAAGGAATCCCGGATCCGGATTTGATGATCCGTACCAGCGGGGAGCTTAGGCTTTCCAATTATCTGTTATGGCAGCTGGCATATACAGAATTTTATTTTACAGATGTTCCGTGGCCGGATTTCAGTAAAGAAGAGCTGGAAAAGGCGATTGAAACATACAATCACCGTGACAGACGTTATGGTGGTGTGAAGGAGGAAGAAGAACAGAATGTTTAAGACGAGATTATTAAGTGGAATTGTTCTGGTTATCATCTTAATTGCAACGGTTGGAACCGGCGGTGGTTTACTGTTTGGATTTCTGGCACTGATCAGTCTGATCGGACTGTCAGAGCTTTATAAAGTTGTGGATGTGCAGAACAAGATATTAGGACTTACCGGTTATCTGGGAGCTGTTGTATATTATGGAATTTTATATACCGGACAGATGCAGTATATGACACTTCTTACGATTGCATTTCTGGTAGTACTGATGGCGGTGTATGTGTTTTCATTCCCGACATTTAAGGCAGAGCAGGTAATGACGGTGTTCTTTGGCGTATTCTATGTTGCAGTGATGTTGTCTTATGTGTACCAGACCAGAATGCTGGAAGACGGAGCCGTTGCAGTATGGCTGATCTTTTTAAGCTCCCGGGGGGGGGATAACTGTGCGTACTGCTGCCAGATGTGCAGGCATGCTTCTTGGAAAACACAAGATGGCACCGAAGTTAAGCCCAAAGAAATCCGTAGAAGGCGGAATCGGCGGAATTGTCGGAGCTGCATTACTGGGTGCAATCTTTGCAGTTGCAGCAAATAAGATTACAGGAGCTGGTGTGAATCCGGCACAGTATGCGGTTATTTGCGGAGTCGGCGGTATGATCTCGCAGATCGGAGATCTGGCAGCTTCAGCGATCAAACGTAATCATGATATCAAAGATTACGGGAAACTGATCCCGGGACATGGCGGAATCCTTGACAGATTTGACAGTGTTATCTTTACAGCACCGATCATTTATTATCTTGCAACATTCCTTGCAGGAAGATTGTAGGAGGTAAGTATGAAAAAGATAGCAATTTTAGGTTCTACAGGTTCCATTGGAACACAGACCCTGGAAGTGGTAAGAGAGAATGGAGATATCGAAGTACTCGGACTGGCTGCAGGCAGCAATATCAAGATGCTGGAAGAACAGATCAGGGAATTCCACCCACAGATCGTGGCTGTATGGTCGGAAGAAAAAGCAGACGAATTACGTGTTAATGTAGCAGATACAGATACAAAGATTGTTGCAGGCATGGATGGACTTCTGGAAGTTGCAACGATGAAGGGAACAGAGATCCTTGTAACGGCTGTTGTCGGTATGATCGGTATCCGTCCGACAATTGAGGCAATCAAAGCAGGAAAAGACATTGCACTTGCCAATAAAGAGACACTTGTGTGTGCTGGTCATATTATTATGAGTCTTGCTAAGGACTGTAATGTTAATATATATCCTGTTGACAGCGAACATTCAGCAATATTCCAGTGCCTTAACGGTGAGAACCGTGGTGAGATAGAGAAGATTCTTCTTACAGCTTCTGGTGGTCCATTCAGAGGAAAGAAAAGAGCTGACCTTGAAAATGTACAGTTAGAGGATGCACTTAAGCATCCTAACTGGGCTATGGGACGCAAGATAACAATAGATTCTTCTACAATGGTTAATAAAGGGCTTGAGGTGATGGAGGCACAGTGGCTTTTTGGAGTACCTGCCGAGAAGGTTCAGGTTATAGTCCAGCCACAGAGCATAATCCATTCAATGGTTGAATTCAAGGATGGAGCTGTTATGGCACAGCTTGGAAGTCCAGATATGAGACTTCCTATACAGTATGCTCTTTATTATCCTGAAAGAAGAGAGCTTAACACAGAAAGACTTGATTTCTATGAACTGGCTAAGATTACATTTGAAAAGCCGGATATGGAGACTTTCAAGGGACTTAAGCTTGCTTACGAGGCAGCAGCGCGTGGAGGCAACATCCCGACTGCACTTAATGCAGCTAACGAAGTAGCTGTAGCTAGATTTTTAGACAGAAAGATAAAATATCTGGACATTCCGGATATTATAGAATACGCCATGAATGAAGTGGATTATATCAATAATCCAACAGTAGAGCAGATTCTCTCTACACAGAAGATAGTAACAGACATGATAGAAAGCAGGTGGTAGGAGTTGGTTCTTAATGTTATTCTGGCGATTCTTGTACTCAGTATAATAGTTATTGTCCATGAATTCGGACATTTTATAATAGCTAAGGCTAATGGCATAACTGTAGTTGAATTCTCAATCGGATTCGGACCGAAGCTGATACATTTCAGAAAAGGTGAGACGGAATATTGTATTAAAGCACTTCCTTTTGGTGGTGCATGTACGATGCTTGGTGATGAGTTTCTTGAGATGAGTGTTATACAGTCAGAAGAAGATGATGACGAAGAGCTTACGGATGAAGAAAAGGAAGCTAAGAAAAGAAAGCTTGCTATTGAAAATGGCTATGACATGGAAAAGTCATTTGCAAGCAAATCAGTCTGGGCAAGAATTGCTGTTATAGCAGCAGGTCCGGTATTTAATTTCCTTCTTGCTTTCGTGTGTGCAGTAGTTATTGTCGGAAGTCTTGGCTATGATCCATGTGACATTGACGTTGTTAAAGATAATTCGCCAGCCACAGAAGCAGGGCTTCAGGAAGGTGATGTCATAACTAAGGTTAATGGACATAAGGTAACATTTTACAGGGATTTTTATTTCTATAGGGCTTATAATGCAGATAAGACTCTTAATATAACATTTACAAGAGACGGTGAAAAGATGACAACAACTGTTACTCCGCAGCATATTAAGCAGCAGAAGTATCAGGTTGGAATTATGATGAATGAGAATTGTCTCATAAGTTCTGTTACCAAGGATTCTCCGGCTGAAAAGGCGGGACTTAAAGCTAATGATGTTATCAAAGCAGTTGATGGTACTGCAATGGAGAATAGTTCCAATGTGACAGAAGCTATTACATCAAGCGGCGGCAATAAGGTTGTATTCACGGTTGCAAGAGATGGAAAAAATGTTGATGTGACAGTTGAGCCTAAGATGGTTGAAGTTGAAAGCTATGATACAGGCTTTGTTGTATATGGAGACAGGGTAAAGACTTCTCCTATTGGTACGCTTAAGTATTCAGTGGAGGAAGTCGGATACAGTGTCAAGACTGTAATTCAGAGTCTTGGAATGTTATTTACAGGAAAGATTGGGTTTGATTCATTGTTAGGACCAGTTGGAACTGTCAGCACAATGAGTGAGATTGTTGAAGAAAGTAAGGCAGATGGTGCATTTTATGTATTCCTTAATCTTATGAATCTTGCAGCACTTATCAGTGCCAACTTAGGAGTAATGAATCTGCTGCCAATTCCGGCACTTGACGGAGGCAGACTTGTATTCCTTATAATAGAGGCATTAAGAGGCAAGCCGGTTAAGAGAGAGCATGAGGGAATTGTTAATTTCATAGGTATGATACTTCTTGTCATACTTATGGTTGTTGTATTGTTTAAAGATATAATGGCATTGTTCTAATACAGAAAGGACACAGGGGTTATGTACAGAGATAATACTAAAGTTGTTAAGATAGGAAAATGTGTTATAGGTGGTGGCAATCCTATTCTTATCCAGTCAATGACTAATACACATACAGAAGATGTTGCTGCAACAGTAGCGCAGATTAAGGAGCTTACCAAAGCTGGTTGTGAAATCATCAGATGCACAGTTCCAACTAAGGAAGCTGCACTTGCAATCAAAGAGATAAAGAAGCAGATAGAGATACCTCTCGTTGCAGATATACATTTTGATTACAAGATGGCTATTATGGCAATGGAGAATGGGGCTGACAAGATTAGAATTAATCCGGGCAATATCGGCGGAACAGACAAGATAAAGGCTGTTGTTGATGTTGCAAGGGAAAGAAATATACCAATCAGGGTTGGTGTCAACAGCGGTTCACTTGAGAAAGACCTTATTGAGAAATATGGTGGAGTAACAGCAGAGGGAATCGTTGAGAGCGCACTTGACAAGGTTAAGATTATTGAAGACTTAGGTTATGATAATCTTGTTGTCAGCATCAAATCTTCTGATGTAATGATGTGTGTTAAAGCACATGAGCTTATTGCAAAACAGACTAATCATCCGCTTCATGTTGGAATTACTGAGTCTGGAACAATATTCTCAGGAAGCATTAAGTCATCAATCGGACTTGGTCTTATACTGAATCAGGGAATTGGCGACACAATAAGAGTTTCTCTTACAGATGATCCTGTAAGGGAAATAGAGGCTGCGAAACTGATACTTAAGACTCTTGGCTTAAGAAAAGGCGGAATAGAGGTTGTTTCATGCCCTACATGCGGAAGAACAAGAATTAATCTTATAGACCTTGCAGGAAAGGTTGAGAAAATGGTTTCAGGGTATGACCTTGACTTGAAGCTTGCTGTAATGGGATGTGTAGTTAACGGACCGGGAGAAGCAAAGGAAGCTGATCTTGGAATTGCAGGCGGTGACGGCTGCGGAGTACTTATTAAACATGGAGAGATTATTAAGAAGGTTCCAGAAGAGGAACTTCTTGATACACTCAGGTATGAACTTGATAATTGGAATGAGTGATACATATGTACAGATTTTTTGAAGTGTTTAAGACGCTGAAGCTGCCAGAGGATCTGGCGGTGTATTTTGAGAATGTTGAAGTAACTAAAGTCTCGAAAACATCGACCAATTCTCTGGCACGCGTTTATATAAAGAGTGACAGGGTAATAGAAAAACCAATAATATTCAAGGTTGAGGATGCATTAAAGAAACAGATATTCCGTATATCCAACATGGACGTGCGGATTATCGACAGATATGTTTTGTCAGCACAGTATACGCCACAGACTGTAATGGATATATATTATGACAGTATCCTTGCAGAGCTGGAGAAATACTGGACACTTGAATATAATCTTTTAAAGAATTCCCAGTGGGAGTTTGAGAAAGAGGATATGCTTGTATTCACGATTGAGGACAGTTTCCTTGCACATCAGTATGCTGATACACTGACAGATTATTTCAAGAAAATATTCCTGAACAGATTCGGGTTTGAGATAGATGTTGAGTATCAGTATGCCAAGAAGAAGGAAAGCCAGTACGAGAGAGAAAATGCATACAGGATTAATCTTCGTGTCAAAGAAATTGAGAATAATATGATGGCGGCAGCAGAAGATAATGCCGACGGCAGGGATGATAAGAAACTTACTTCTGAACAGAAGGCAGCAAAGAAAGCTGAGACAGCAGCCAAGCAGAAGGCGGCTAGAGCAGCATTTTTTGCAAGCGATAACAGAGGCAGGGAAGAGCTTAAGACATACAGCAGAAAGCCTGCTAACGAAGATGTTTTATATGGAAGAGATTTTGACGGTGATGTAACACCGATTGAACAGATAGATACGGCAATCGGAGATGTTATTATCTCTGGTATGGTCCGTAATGTTGAAATGCGTGAAATCCGTAACGAAAGAACTATTATTATGTTCAATGTCACAGATTTTACAGACACAATTACAGTAAAGGTATTTGCAAAAAATGAGCAGGTACCGGAGCTTTCATGTGTTATCAAGAAGGGTAATTTCTTAAAGATTAAGGGTAATGCTACATTTGACAAGTACGACCAGGAAATATCAATTGCCAATGTGTGGGGCATAAGAAAAGGATCTGATACAAGACAGGTGCGTAATGACCTCGCACTTCATAAGAGAGTTGAGCTGCACTGCCATACCAAGATGAGTGATATGGATGGTGTGTCTTATGTATCTGATATTATCAAACAGGCAATTAGATGGGGACATAAGGCAATTGCAATTACTGACCACGGTGTTGTTCAGGCATTTACAGATGCATTCCATACGATGAGCGACCTCAAAGGCTCTTATGCTAAGAAGGGTGAGAAACTTGATTTTAAGATAATATACGGAGTCGAGGCTTATCTCGTTGATGATACCAAGCAGATTGTAACGAATCCGAGAGGACAGAGCTTTAACGATACATATGTTGTGTTCGACCTTGAGACAACGGGCTTTTCTGCGGAAGTTGACAGAATTATAGAGATAGGTGCAGTCAAGGTGTGCAATGGTGAGATAGTAGACAGATTCTCTACATTTGTTAATCCTGAGATTCCTATTCCGTTCAGAATTGAGACACTTACGCACATTAATGACCAGATGGTTATGAATGCACCTAAGATAGAGGAGATTCTGCCTAAGTTCCTTGAATTCTGCGAGGGTGCTGTTATGGTTGCACATAATGCGGAATTCGATACGAGCTTTATAATCAATAAGGCAGAGAAGATTGGTATAAATGTGGATACTACCATTATAGACACAGTGCTTCTTGCACAGTTTCTTATGCCAAATCTTCATAATTATAAGCTGGATACGCTTACAAAGCATCTTAATGTTGTACTTGAAAGCCACCACAGGGCGGTTGACGATGCTGCTGCGACTGCAGACATATTTGTCAAGATGATTAAAATGCTTTACGACAGGGATATTCCTGATGTTGATAAGCTTAATGAAGAAGGTAAGATGGATGAGAACGCCATCAAGAAGCTTCATCAGTATCACTGTATAATTCTTGCTTCTAATGAGATGGGAAGGATTAATCTGTACAGACTTGTTTCTGCATCACATTTGCAGTACTTTAACAGATTCCCTAAGATACCGAAGAGTCTTGTTAACCAATACAGGGAAGGTCTTATTATAGGAAGTGCGTGTGAGGCAGGTGAGCTTTTTAGAAGTCTTGTAAATGGTCGTTCAGAAGCAGAGATAGCGCGAATAGTTAATTTCTATGACTATCTTGAGATACAGCCAATTGGCAATAACAGGTTCATGATTGAGAAGGAAGACTGTTATGTTCAGAATGAGGAGGATTTGCGCAATCTGAACCGTAAAATAGTAGAGCTTGGGGACAAATTCGGCAAGCCTGTTGTGGCGACCTGCGATGTGCATTTCTTAAATCCAGAGGATGAAGTGTACCGTAGAATTATCATGGCAGGAAAAGGCTTTGATGATGCGGATAATCAGGCACCGCTGTATCTTCATACTACTGAAGAAATGCTTCATGAGTGCGATTATCTCGGAAGCGACAAGGCATACGAGGTTGTTGTAACCAACACTAATAAGATTATGGATATGTGTGAGGAGATTGAGCCTGTAAGACCGGATAAATGTCCTCCGTTCATTGAGAACTCTGACCAGATGCTTCGTACAATCTGTGAAAATAGAGCTCATGAGATATATGGTCCGGAGCTTCCACAGATAGTAACTGAGCGATTAGAGCGAGAGCTGAACTCAATTATCTCTAACGGATATTCCGTTATGTACATAATTGCACAGAAGCTTGTATGGAAATCTAATGATGACGGTTATCTGGTTGGTTCAAGAGGTTCGGTTGGTTCTTCATTAGCAGCAACAATGGCGGGTATCACCGAGGTTAATCCGTTAAGCCCGCATTATCTGTGTCCAAAATGCTACTATAATGATTTCTATTCAGATGAAGTCAAAGCATTTGCCGGAGGCGCAGGCTGCGATATGCCTGATAAGATATGCCCAAAATGCGGAGCGAAGCTTAATAAGATGGGATTTGATATTCCGTTCGAGACTTTCCTTGGTTTCAAGGGAAACAAAGAGCCTGATATTGATCTTAACTTCTCCAATGAATACCAGAGTAAGGCTCATGCCTATACAGAGGTTATCTTTGGAAAAGGGCAGACCTTCAAAGCTGGAACTATCGGTACTGTCGCAGAAAAGACTGCGTATGGTTTCGTTATGAAGTATTTTGAAGAGAAGTCAGCAAAGAATGCACTTGAGGGCAAGCCTCCTATTGTTAAGAGAAAATGTGAGATAGAACGAATAGCAGAAGGCTGTATTGATATTAGAAGAACTACAGGACAGCATCCAGGTGGAATTGTTGTACTTCCAATTGGTGAAGAGATTCATTCATTTACACCGGTACAGCACCCTGCAAATGATATGACGACATCTATAGTAACAACACATTTTGATTACCATAGTATTGACCACAACCTGTTAAAGCTTGATATCTTAGGACATCTTGATCCTACAATGATACGAATGTTACAAGATTTAACGGGAATTGACCCTCTTGAGATTCCACTTGATTCTAAAGAGGTTATGTCGCTGTTCCAGAATACATCTGCACTTGGAATCAAGCCTGAGGATATAGGCGGCACAAAGTTAGGAGCACTTGGAATACCAGAGTTTGGTACTGACTTTGCTATGCAGATGCTTATGGATACTAAGCCACAGTATTTCTCAGACCTTGTCCGTATCGCAGGACTTGCGCATGGTACTGATGTATGGCTTGGCAATGCACAGACTCTTATTAAAGAAGGAAAAGCTACTATTTCAACAGCTATATGTACACGAGACGATATTATGATATATCTTATCCAGAAGGGACTTGATTCAGAGGAATCATTTAAGATAATGGAAATGGTCCGAAAGGGTAAGGTTGCATCCGGCAAATGTAAAGAATGGCCGGAGTGGAAGCAGGATATGATTGACCATGGTGTACCGGACTGGTATATATGGTCATGCGAGCGAATCAAGTACATGTTCCCTAAGGCACATGCTGCAGCGTATGTTATGATGGCATGGCGTGTTGCATACTGTAAGGTATTTTATCCGCTTGCATATTACACAGCTTATTTTAGTATAAGAGCCACAGCATTTGACTATGAGAAAATGGCTATGAGTCCTGTAAGGCTTGAACACTACATTGCTGAGTACAAAGCCAAGAAAGCAGAAGGTACAATCTCTAATACAGAAGAAGATGAACTTGGTGTAATGCGTATTGTTCAGGAAATGCATGCAAGAGGCTATGAATTCACACCTATAGACATATATAAGGCAAAGGCAAGAACATTCCAGATAATTGATGGAAAGATTATGCCATCATTCAAGGTTATATCAAAGGTAGGTGAAGTCGCCGGAGAGTCAATAGAGATAGCCGCCAGAGATGGCGAATTCTTATCAAAGGATGACTTACGCCAGCGAGCCAAGATAGGACAGTCAGCGATAGATAAGCTTTCAGAGCTTGGAATACTTGGAGATATGACAGACAGCAACCAGCTGTCACTGTTTGACCTGTAATGGGGAATTGAGGTGAGTGTGATGATGGCTTGGGCTGAGGAATAATGTTATGGGGATGCGCGATGGCGCTGTGCTATGGTGATGCGTTATTGTGATACATTACGGTGATGCGCTATTGGGCAAACGCCTACTAGAATGTAGCGGATAACAGAATTAGTGGGTGGTTTTTATATAATATTGCAATGGTTTCGGAGCAGAGACCTACAAAAGTATCTAAGTATTGTACTTTTGTAGGTCTTTTTCTTCAAATTTCATAGAATAAAGCGACACATTGCTTGTGATTGACCTACGCAATAAGCTAAATTGGATGTTTGCGTAGGTTTTTCTTATTGAGATATCTCTATTAGCAAGAAAATTCACCTACTAGGATTGAATGTAAGAATATAATAGTAGGTCTTTACTTTCTGATTACAGTGTAAATGTGCAGAAAGCCAGTAAACAAGCGGCTTCGCAGGCATGTCAGTCCTGTTTAAAAGTCAATAATTGAAAAAAATTGAACTTTTTTGAAACTTTTTGAAAAAAGTTGTTGACAATGTGTGTACCTGATGATATTATATACAAGTCGCCGCGGTAAGCGGTAACAAATAAGACTTAAAACACCAGATAAATACTGGGTTTGAGTGATACAGATCTTTGATAACTGAATAGAAAGACAACCTTGAAATTCTTTGAGAATTTTAAAATGATTCATTAATGAATCTTGCGAGTATCGAAAGATACACGAACCTAAACAGTAAGTTTTGGTAAAACTATTTAAGCTAGTTAGTTTATAACTGACGAGGCAAACTTTTTATGAGAGTTTGATCCTGGCTCAGGATGAACGCTGGCGGCGTGCTTAACACATGCA
>OGRH01001340.1_pt1 | contig 15934 bp, 14 predicted proteins | sample 1553461 | NCBI WGS metagenome assembly OGRH01 (sample SAMEA2580092, study PRJEB22360) | human gut metagenome | biome: human gut; feature: human-associated habitat; material: faeces | place: Denmark | collected 2008/2010
ACCAATCTGCCGAAAAGCCTCAGAGAGAAGATGGATGAATATGGAATATATGGTGTGAGCGTTGTCACCAGACTCATTTCAGAGGATGACGGCACAAATAAATTCCTGTTCAGACTCCATGATGGGAATGTAATAGAGAGCGTGCTCATGAAGTACAAGCATGGCAATTCCGTGTGCATATCATCCCAGGTGGGCTGCCGTATGGGCTGCAGGTTCTGTGCATCGACCATAGGCGGGCTGGTGAGGAATCTCACAGCGTCCGAGATGCTGTCACAGATATACAGCATCCAGAAGATAACAGGTGAGCGTGTGTCAAATGTGGTCGTGATGGGAACAGGAGAGCCGCTGGATAACTTTGACAATCTTGTCAGGTTCATAGAGATGCTGACGGACGAGAATGGACTGAACATAAGCCAGAGAAATGTCACAGTGTCGAGCTGCGGTTTAGTGCCTGAGATAAAGAGGCTTGCGGATATGGGGCTTTCCATTACATTTGCATTGTCGCTTCACGCGCCAAATGACGAGGACAGAAGGGCACTCATGCCGATAGCCAACAGATACAGCATTGCAGAGGTTCTGGACGCCTGTGATTATTACTTTGATAGGACGGGCAGGAGGATAACATTTGAGTATTCTCTTGTAAAAGGGCAGAATGACAGCCCTGAGAAGGCATGCGAGTTGGCGCGTCTCATAAGGGGAAGAAACTGCCATGTGAACCTCATCCCCGTAAATCCGATCAAGGAGAGGGATTACGAGAGGGCGGATAACAGCGCCATTGAGAATTTCAAAAATATTCTGGAGAGAAACCAGATAACAGCTACGGTGCGAAGAAGCATGGGGCGTGACATAGACGCAGCGTGCGGACAGCTCCGCCGTAAATATGAGGAGGAGAACAAGACGGATAAATAGTTCGTCTTGTTCTTTTTTATGTGTTGTGCTAAAATAGGCAAGGTGGCGTATCAGATAATATTTTAGGCTGATGGAGAGAATATATGAAATCATTTGGAATAACAGATGTTGGAAAAAAGCGTTCCATGAATCAGGACAGCATATTTTATACAGATGAGCCAATAGGGGCTATCAGCAATCTGTACATAGTTGCGGATGGCATGGGCGGTCATAAGGCCGGGGACGTTGCATCCAGAACGGCGATTGAAGCCGCAGTTGAATATATAAGTGAAAGCGAGATAAGCAATCCTGTATCGCTGCTCAAGAGGGCGATAATATATGCCAATGACAAGGTGTATAAGCTTGCGCTCAGCAATCCGGAGGATTACGCAGGTATGGGAACGACATTTGTAGCTGCAGTGATCGATGATGGAATCATGTATGTCGCGAATATAGGTGACAGCAGATTATATATAGTTAACAATGAGATAAGACAGGTCACACTTGATCACTCATTGGTTGAGGAGCTGATAAGGAATGGTCAGCTCGACAGGAATAAGGGACGGAATCATCCAGAGAAGAACATTATAACCCGAGCACTTGGAATAGGTGATGATGTGGTTCCGGATTTCTTTGAAGTAGAACTTTCAGCGGATGATAAGATCCTTCTATGTTCTGATGGTTTGTCGAACATGATAGAGGACGACGAGATTCGGGACATTGTATCAGAGTCGGATGATCTTAAGACAGTCGGTGAGAAGCTGGTGGAGAGAGCGAATTACTACGGCGGCAAGGACAATATATCTGCCGTTGTAGCTGCGATAGATTGGGAGGAATAAATTGGTATGTTAAATCCGGGAACGATGCTCAGCGGTCGTTATGAGATCATAGAATTGGTTGGATCTGGCGGTATGTCAGAGGTATATAAGGCAAAATGTCATGTGTTAAACAGATATGTTGCCATAAAGGTGCTTAAGCCTGAGTTCAGCTCAGACGTTAATTTTGTTACAAAGTTCAGGATAGAGGCCCAGTCTGCGGCGGGGCTGTCACATCCTAATATTGTGAATGTATACGATGTCGGTGAGGACAACGGAATATATTATATAGTAATGGAGCTTGTGGAGGGAACCACCCTCAAGGAATATATACAGGCCCACGGCAGAATAGAGCCTATGCAGGCGATCGATTTTGCCATACAGATAGCCCAGGGACTTCAGGCAGCCCATGAGCATCACACGATACACAGAGATATAAAGCCTCAGAACATCATCATGTCGAACAACGGCACGCTGAAGGTTACTGATTTCGGAATCGCAAGAGCCGCATCGTCAAGCACGACCACGACAAATGCGATGGGCAGTGTTCACTACATATCACCGGAGCAGGCAAGGGGCGGATTCTCAGATGAGAGAAGTGATATTTATTCACTCGGTATCACCATGTATGAGATGCTCACAGGACATGTTCCATTTGAAGGCGAGAACAATGTGGCTATAGCGCTGATGCACATTCAGGGCGAGATGGTATCACCTAGGGAGTATTACCCGGATATACCTACAAGCCTTGAGAAGATCATAAGAAAGTGTACACAGAAGAAGCCGGAGAGACGATATCTCACAGCAAATGCGCTTATAGCTGATCTCAACAGAGTAAAAGAGAATCCTAATATAGATTGTATAGTGGTGCCTAAGACCAGCGTTCCTACATCCCCTACCATTGAGATGACAAAGCAGGAGATGGAGATGATCAAGACCGGAAGACAGGTCGATAAGGCAGATACTACGGAGATTCCACCTGTAAGTCCGAGAACGTCAGAGATCAAGGCTAACGTGCCAGTTATGCCGCCGTCACAGTTCGACGATCTGTTCCCAGATGACGACGATGAAGAGGATGATACGGACGAGTCAGTGGCAGATGATGGAGAACAGGAGCAGGAATACGATGGAGAAGAGGAGCTTGATCCAAGACTTAAGAAGATAATCATGGTATCAAGTATTGCTATCGCGGTGGTTCTTGCCATACTTGCCATACTTCTCATAGGCAAGATAGCCGGCTGGAATATTCTGGGCGGTAAGGGTAAGACGGAGGAAAGCACCGATGTCATAACCACAGAGGGAACGAACGACACAACTGCACAGGAGACAGTACCTATGGTCAATGTAGTAGGTCTGTATAAGACTGCGGCTGAGGAGCAGATGAAGAAGAATGGCTTCACCAACTATACATTTGTGGAGAAGACAGATGCCACAGTTGAGAAGGGCTATGTAATATCACAGAGTATAGATGATGGAACATCCATAACAAAGGATACACAGATAACTATTTACGTGTCATCGGGCAAGGAAAAGACCAAGGTGCCGTATGTTCTCGGATATGAGGACAGTCAGGCCACAACATTGCTCGAGGAGGCAGGACTTAAGGTAACACATGGCTATGCGTACGATGATAATGTTGAGAAGGATCATGTAATATCCTCAGATCCTGTTGCCGGAACAGAGGTTGAGGAGGGCTCAACAGTCAAGATAATCATCAGTAACGGTAAGGAGACGAAGAAGATCGCAGTTCCTAAGCTCAAGGGTATGTCTGAGGCAGATGCAGCAGCTAAGCTTCAGGAGGTCAACCTGGTAGGCAATCCAAGCTATGAGTACAGCGATGATGTGAAGGAAGGCCAGGTAATATCACAGGATCCTGAGGTCAACACTGAGGTTGACGAGGGAACTACCGTGTCATATGTTGTCAGTAAGGGACCTCAGAAGGTTACATACTCTGTATCTTTCAGCGGTTCAATATCGAATATAGAGTTTGATTTTGATACATTTGGAAGTGTGACAGTTGACATCTCATACACAATAGGCAGACAGACATTCTCTGTATACAGCGGCAAGGCTGGTGCAGGAGACTTCCCTATCAATATAGATGGAGTTGAGGGTCCTACAGGACTTGAGAGCAACCAGGGGTCATTCTCTGTGACCATCACGGATTCAGAGGGAATAGATGTCACATCAAGCTTTAACACGGGCGGTTTGTCCGCTACATTTACACAGGAGAGTAATTAGTAGTGGCAGAGATCATATCAGGAAAGATAATCAAAGGAATCGGTGGATTCTATTATATAGACGCCGAGGATGGACATTTGTACGAATGTAAGGCGAAGGGCATCTTCAGAAACAAAAAGATCAAGCCCCTTGTCGGAGATAATGTGAATATAGAGATACTTGATCCTGAGAACAATCTAGGTAATATCGTTGAGATATTGCCTAGATTTAACTCTTTAATAAGACCTGCTGTGGCAAATGTGGATCAGACGATCATAATATTTGCCGTGAGCGAGCCTGAGCCGAACTTTAACCTGCTTGACAGATTCCTTGTCAGCATGGAGAAAAGCGGTGTTGAGACTATCATTTGTTTTAACAAGACGGATCTTTCGCCGGACAATATGGAGGCTTGCAGATCATACAGCAAGAGCGGGTATGAGACAATCTTCATAAGCGCCAGGGAAGGCGAGGGCATAGACAGGCTCAGGGAGATCATAAAAGACCGCACAACGGTGTTTGCGGGGCCATCGGGAGTCGGCAAGTCGTCTACTCTCAATGCGATCAAGCCAGAGGCGGAGGCCCAGACAGGCGCTATAAGTGACAAGATAAAGCGTGGCAAGCACACCACGAGACATTCTGAGCTCATGCCCATTGGCGGCAGGACATATATTATGGACACACCGGGCTTTTCATCGCTCTATGTTGATTCCATAGAGGCGGAGGATCTCAAGGAGTATTTCCCGGATATTGCGGCATATACGGGAGAGTGCAGATTCAACATGTGCAATCATGTCAGTGAGCCGGATTGTCTGGTAAAGCAGGCGGTTGCGGACGGAGAGATAAGCCGTATAAGATACGAAGATTATGTAATGATATATAACGACTTAAAAGAAAAGAGGAAATGGTAATGATAATTCTTTCACCTTCATTATTGTCAGTTGATTTTGCACATATTGCGTACGGCATTGCGGAGCTTGACAGAGCGAAAGTTCCTGCGCTGCACCTTGACGTTATGGACGGTGCGTTTGTTCCGAACATATCATTTGGTGCGCCTGTCATAAAGTGTCTCAGAAAAGAGACGAACATGATATTTGACGTGCATCTCATGATAGAGGAGCCGGACAGATATCTTGAGGATTTCAAGAAGGCAGGTGCTGACTGGGTAACCGTACATGCAGAGAGCTGTAAGCATCTGCACAGAACCGTTGCCAGGATACATGAGCTTGGAATGAAGGCCGGAGTGGCACTCAATCCGGCAACTCCTGTATCAGTGCTTGACTATGTGATAGACGATTTGGATATGGTACTTGTTATGAGTGTCAATCCGGGATTCGGCGGACAGTCATTCATTCCTTCAGCACTCAGAAAGGTGGCTGAGGTCAGAAAAATGGCAGATGACAGAGGCCTTGAGCTCAATATAGAGGTGGATGGTGGAGTCAATTTGAAGAATGTGGGTGACGTCATAGAAGCCGGTGCAAATGTCATAGTTGCCGGTTCTGCGGTATTCGGCGGTGATGCTTATGAGAACAGCTGCAGCTTTCTCAAAGTATTTGAGAAATATGAGGCATAGATAATAAAGGGCAAATAGTGATATGAAGAGTTATATTATAATATCCGGAGGCAGAGTTGATCTGTATTCACTTCAGGAAATCATGGACAGACACCTTGAAAGCAGCAGAGTGATAGCTGTGGACAAGGGTATAGAGACCTGCAATAAGATAGGAATAGTACCGGATGTGATCGTGGGTGACTTCGATTCAGCCAGCAAGGTGACTGTGGGCGTGTACAGGAAGATGGCTAAAAAGATGCACTCCATACAGTTTGTTGATCTGGACACACACAAGGACTTCACGGATACTCATGTAGCCATCATGCATGCCATGGAGGAAGGTGCTACGGATATTTATATATCGGGGGCCACAGGAACAAGACTTGATCACACAATGGCAAACATAGGGCTACTCAAGGAATGTGCGGATAAAGGCGTAAATGCGTATATAGAGGATGACCATAATGTAATAACCATGATAAATTCCAGTGCCGGAATAAGCCGGCTGGAGGGATACGATTATATATCTTTTATACCGTACGGTGGATGCGTCACGGGGGTAACACTTACAGGGTTTGAATACAACGTGGAGAATCGTACATTTGAGATAGGAGACAGCCTTGGAGTGAGCAACCGGGTTGTATCGGAGGATGCAAGGATAGAGATAGAAGATGGCTATATGATCGTCAATTACAGCCGTGACTGATATGGTTTAAAAGACCAGGCATATAAACTACAATATAAATATAACGAAAAAGCTCTGCACAGTGTATTATCTGTGCAGAGCTTTTTCACATAGCAGTTTGTTATATTCCTTTACTTTTTCTTGGAGTTCTTTTTACCCTTTTCAGGATATTTCTCGTTTATCTTTTCTTTTATCTTTTCGTGCCTGTCGGCTACTTTGTTTTTTGCTGATGACTTTTTCTTCTGGTCGGACTTCTGGTCGTTCTTTGACTCATTCTTTTGCTCGTCGCCGGAAACCTTAGCTTTGTTATCAGGTTCATCAGGTGTTGTTAACTCACGGAGTTCGCGGATGCTGGCATCAAAGCCTTCTGTTATCGGATCGGCATACATGGATGAATAATATGCATACAGAGCCTTGTATTCCTCAGATGTCTTGTATCCGGTGATGTAGATGTGTCCGTGCATCTCGTCCATATGGATACCCCTGATCTTCTTGGCAATGTGAAGGCCGATGTTCTTACAGTGGCTTCCGATCCTGTCAAGACTTGTGAGAATGTCAACCAGTGCAAATCCTCCAGGGATACCACATTCGCCCATCTGAAGTCTCACAACGTGGTGATCCTTTATAAGCTCTGTTATCTCGCTGATGGTCTGTGCAAGTGGCTCTATTCTTGATATTGCCTGAAGATCGTCCTCCTTGAAGGCGTTCAGAGTCATATCAATAATATTGTTAGTCGCCTTGAGCGCTGTCTGGATCTCATTCATTCCCTGATCTGAGAAGTTTATCTTCTGATCTATTATATTTCTCGATACAACGAGAAGATTCTCACAGTGGTCACCAATCCTTTCCATATCACTCAGACTGTTCAGAAGCTCAGACACATCAAGTCGTTCGGATCTGGACATGTTGTTCTGTGATGTTACCTTGAGGAGGAAGTTGTTGAGTGAGCTCTCACATTTGTCTATGAAATCCTCATTCTCCTCGAGTTTGGCGGCATCTTCTTCATTGAAATCACTGATGAGTCTGCATGCTATTGCAAAGTTCTCTCTTATGCAGTCAGCCATGGCAAACATGACATTTCTTGCCTGTGAAATAGCGATGGAAGGGGTAGCGATAAGTCTCGGATCCAGTGTGGCGAGCTCTTTGTCGATCTTGGACTCCTCGTCGTCCCTGATGATCTTTCCTGTAAGTTTTGCCACCTGATTGGAGAATGGCAGAAGTATCAGGCTTATGATAAAGTTGAACAGGAAGTGGACGTTTGCAATGTTACCACGGTTTACGACTTTGTCCATGAAAGGCATGTCTATGAAAAGCTGAAGTCCGTATATGACAATAACAAAGAACACAGCTCCGAATATGTTAAAGAGAAGATATGAGAGAGAAACTCTCTTTGCCTTCTTGTTCGCACCGATTCCCCCGAGGATAATGGTCATACACTTACCGATGTTCTGACCGATAATGATAGGAATGGCTGTTCCGTATGTAACGACGCCTGTGGACGAAATGGCCTGGAGTATACCTACTGATGCAGATGAACTCTGTATGATGGCTGTGAGCACAAGTCCTATTAAAATACCAAGTAATGGGTTATTAAACGATGTGAACAGATTCTGGAAGCTCTCTGATTCCTTAAGTGGCGCAAATACACCCTCCATGGTATTCATGCCGAGAAAGAGGATTCCAAGACCAACAAGAATACTTGCAATATCACGTTTCTTGTTGTTATTTGTAAATAGTATGATAAATGCACCTATACATATAAGGATAGGAGCAAATGATGACGGTTTTAAAAGTTTAAGAAGAATATTAGTCTCCGCAAGATCTCCAAGACGAAGGATCTGTGCGGTTGCGGTACTACCGATGTTGGCACCAAACACGACAGGTATGGCCTGCCCAAGCTTCATGATTCCGGCATTTACAAAGCCGATGAGCATGATGGTCGTTGCTGCCGAACTCTGAATGATGGCTGTTACGGCTGTACCGAGTGTAAAACCCTTGATAGTTCCCGTGAACTGATTTTTTCCGGTTGTAAGTTTCTCAAGAACCTTTTCCAGACTGCCACCGGCGAGATTCTTCAGCGAGGCACCCATGAGATTCATTCCGAACAGAAATAAACCTACGCCTCCGAGCAATGTTAAAATAGAAAATAAATCCAAAATTATAGCCCTCCTGAGTAAAATGAATTTTACCTGTGTTTCTGACAGGTAAAAAATATGTAATAAATATGTAAAATCCCATACGATTCAGATTATAACACATCACTAGTTTTTGTACTATTGAAAAAATAATGCAATTGATGGTAACATTTCGGCAAATGTCACAATAAATATGATGGTGGCGGCAAAACTTCAACTGTGGTAGAATGAGCAGGGTATATTATATAAAAATGATAACGAAGATTCAGATAAAAGAATGGAGTGGCTGATACATGTCTGTTTTTAGTGATAAGAGAGTATTTGGAATCAAAAGGCAGAACTGTGGCGGTGTGTCCACCGCAGGGCAGGTATGCGCCAATGATGTAATATTGTGGGTCATATTTCTGCTGCCTATTAATATAGTAATACATGGTGCAGGACAGTGCCTTGTGGCCATGGGATTGTTCGTGGGCAATGTTGTCGGATGGATATTTCTGTCAAAGCGTATGAATTCGTATGCTGAGATATCCCCTAAAAAGATACACAATGCTCCGGAGCTGTTCGCAGCAAGATATGGGTCATGGAAGTTGAAAGATCTGGTGTCCGTCATATGGATAGTGACGCTTGGCCTGATACTGGTGTCTGTTCTCAAGGTTATCGTATCGGTTGTCGCCTATTTTATGGACATGCCGGAGAGCATAAGCCTTGCCATCATAGTGTCATTTCTCATCCTTGCCACCATACTGGTTGACAATAAGCTGATGGGAATAATCAAGACAATAGTGTTCATAATGGTTATAATCGTATGTCTGACGATGATCGGACTGGTATTTTATAGGATGGATGCGAGGGAGATACTTGACAATTACAGGAGATCAAGGCTTGCAGGGGGAACCAGCATTTATCTGAATATACTGTATTACGATGGCAAAACAGTGGATATAGGAAGTGCGATATCCATGACGGGAGTAGGACTTGGATGTATAGCCATGCCGCTGATGTACAAGGGTGTCTTAAATATCCGGGATAACAAGGAGCTCGATGTCGGAAGAATATGGGCTGTAATCTTTGAAGGGTTCACAATACTTTCAAGCTGTATACTGGCACTTCTGGTCGTACCGGTGCTCTATCCTGAGAAGGCATGGGCAAATATGAACTCATTCCAGGTGTACAACCTGATGCTCAAGAAGCTGCTTGGAACGGGAACCTATGCGTATGTGTTCAGATTTGCCGCGCTTATGGTGTTTATAGCGGCGGTTGTCGTAATGCTGGAATCGTTCATGAGAAATATATGCGAACATATAAGAGGGCTTGTTCCGGCAATCTCAAGAGCCGGTGGAATCGCAAAGCTTCTTATAGATATAGGTGTTGTTGTGCTGACCGGATGCTGCATTTTCCTGGTGGCAGAGTTTGTTGAATTCAACAGAGAGCATATGATCGCCGAAAACTGGGGATTGTGTGCGGCGGCACTTGCGGCTCCTCTTTTCTGTACACTGACGTACAGGCATGCGACCGGAAAAGGCATGTATGCCGGAATAATAGCAGGAATACTCACATTTGTTATGTGGAAATATCTCCCGTTTGTGAACGGAGGCAGCCTGGCGGCATACTCGGGTATCAGCGGTGACGTGGTTGGATTTGCAGTGAGTCTGCTGTTCACCATTGGAGTAAGTGTGTGCACGCAGAAAAATACAGAGGAAGAACTGAAGATATTTGACAGGATGAGGGCTGATCAGGCCTGATCTGAAGGAGTTCATATGATATACAGGATTGCCTGCGTCGGCAGGATAAAGGAACAGCATTTTACGCAGATGTTAAATGAATATAAGAAGGAGATCGACAAGAGAGGGCGTCTGGAGATATGCGAGGTTCCTGACGAGAGGATACCTCAGAAGGCTGGCGACAAGGTAAATGCCATGATCATTGAGGCCGAGGCGGACAGGCTGAGACATGTGATCGGGAGAGACGACTATGTTATCGCACTGTGTATAGAAGGAAAGAAGACGACCACGGAAGGACTTGCCGATCAGGTCCGCAGGGCATCGGAGCGCGGACATGACACGGTTACATTTGTGATAGGGGGATCTCTTGGACTTGCTGCAGATATAGTGAGGAGGGCTGATTACAGGATGAGCGTGTCGGATATGACATTTCCGCATCAGCTCATAAGGGTGACGCTGGCGGAGCAGCTTGCGATCATAAGCCGGAGCTGACAGGGATTATTTGTGGTAGGTTATGTTGTTCAGGATAGTGTATGCCCTGTAGGTCTGCTCGGACAGCAGGAGGGCAGTCATCTCGGCGGACGGCTGTACTGAACAGAGAGAGAAATTTTCCATATCAGCTGTGAGTGATTCATCGTACCCTATGTAGAAGTTTATCTTTGAGGTACCGCTTGAAGTCAGACTGTTGATGCGGGCTGCGTAGTCCTCAGATGAGATGGTATCGGAGCCGGATATGCAGTAGTTTGTGGTGTTTTTCCCTGAGGTGCATTTAATTTTCCCTGCAACACATACTATAGACAGAGTACAGTATGGAGAAAGTCTCTTGACGTACTCGGCGATGGCTTTCTGATACAAAGGGTTGATTTTTTTCTGATTAACGTATATGTTTATATCCATGTGATTTCTCCTAAAGTCAGAAATGGGCGGCAGGATGGCGTAACGGCATCCTAACTCTGACATTATATAGCATCAAGGAGAAAATATATAGCAAATTATGTTATAACATTATGGAGGATAAAATGAGTAAAAAATTACTGGCACTTGATATTGACGGAACGCTGACAAATACTCAGAAGGATATTACTCCGGCAACGCTGGAGAAAATAATAGAGGCACAGGAGAAGGGGCATATCGTTGCGATAGCATCGGGACGTCCACTGCCTGGAATAAGGAAGATAGCAGACACCATAGAGCTTGACAGATTTGGCGGATATGTGCTTGCTTTCAACGGCGGAAGGATCGTCGATTACAGTACCGGCGAGGTGGTATATCAGGCTGTGCTTGACAATGATGTGGTGAGGGATATATATGATTACTGTCTGAAAGCGGGCTGCGGAATGGTGACATACGATGGAGACCGAGTTATAACCGGAACTGATATAGACGGATACATGACATTTGAGGCAAGTATCAATCATATGGAGATCATGAGGATAGATAACTTCAGGGAATATATCGATTTTCCTCTCAACAAATGTCTTCTTACCGCAGATCCTGACAAGGCGGAGAAGATAGAGCAGGAGCTTGCAGAAAAGTTCGGTGATCAGCTTAATATATTCCGCTCGGAGCCATATTTTGTGGAGATCATGCCGCCAAATGTTCACAAGGCAACATCCCTTGAGAAGCTTCTTGAGGTCCTTGATATGGACAGAAAGGATCTTGTGGCGTGCGGTGACGGATATAATGACCTCACGATGATAGAGTATGCCGGGGTGGGAGTCGCCATGGCAAATGCACAGGACATAGTGAAGGAACATGCCGATTATATAACATTGTCAAATGACGAGGACGGACTTGTGCCGGTGGTGGACAAGTTTATCCTGGCTGACTGATCAAGTATAAAAAATGTGTGAATTATGTGTATCCCGTTGAATTGATGAGATATTTGTAGTAAAATGTATTGCTATATGAGTTAAATTTTGACAGATACATTCGATATTTAGGAGAAAAATATGGGAAATAAAATGAGTGGTCATGATGACGATGATATGAAGCGTGTTAAGGGCAGATATGCCGGAGAGATGCTTTTTGACGATGAAGATGATTACGATGACGATGCCGACGATTATTCAGATGATCATGGCAGAACCGGTATTGCAAAGGATGATTATTCCGACAGCGCATTTGGACCGGGCGCAGACGATGAAGAGGATGCGGCATCAGAAGAGGAAGCTTATACATCGGATGATGAATATTATGAAGATGAATATGCGGAAGAAGAGCAGGATATGAAGGATCAGAAGAGAAAGAAAAAGAACAGAGTATGGGGAATCATACTTGCAATCGAGGCTGTTGCAGCCATAGTCATAGGTGTTCTGTTTGTGAAGGCGTACATCAACAACACATATAACAAGATGCAGTACAAAGAGCTGAAGGACACTCATATAAATGAGGATCTGGATGAAGAAACAGTCAAGAAGATGACAGGATACACCAACATCGCATTGTTTGGTATAGATACCAGAGATGCAGGCATGGTTGACGAAGGAGTGCGTTCAGACAGTATAATCATCTGTAGCATCAACAATGATACACAGGAGGTCAAGCTTCTCTCACTGTACAGAGATACTTACCTTGAGCTCTGTAATGACAGCCAGTCATACGAGAAGGCAGCTCATGCATACGCATACGGCGGAGCACAGGGCGCTGTCAATATGATAAATAAGAACCTTGACTTGAATATAACAGATTACGTTGCAGTCAATTTCACAGCCCTCACAGAAGCCATCGATGCCCTGGGTGGAATTGATATAGAGCTGAAGGAGGAGGAGCTTTATAAGCTCAACCAGTGTATTGACGAGCAGATGGGTGTAAATGGTATTTATTCAGATTATGTATATGACACAGGTGTCGTTCATCTGAACGGTGTGCAGGCTACAGCCTACTCCAGAATCAGAAGTACAGATGAGGGTGATATAACAAGAACATGGAGACAGAGAACAGTTATCTCCAAGATGATAGAGGCGGCAAAGACAGCAGGAATCTCCAAGCTACTTGATTGTATCAACGTGGTTGTGGATGATGTTGCATCAAGCCTTACAGAGGAAGAGATCATTGATATGGCAAAATCCTGCTTCAACTACAAGCTGTCTACTACAACAGGATTCCCGTTTACCATCGCCAGTCCTACCATGGATGAGGTGAGCTATGTCGTTGCCTGTGATCTCGCAACGAATGCCACAGCACTTCACAGATTCCTGTTCGACGACATGAATTATACACCGTCAGCTACCGTACAGAATATAAGCTACAACATCATCAATGATTCAGGCTGTGAGAATCAGCTCGATCTTGATACATTTACAGTTCAGGATGATGTGGATTCCATTGTATCGACGGAGTCAGATTATTCTGATGGCTATTGATGATATCTGGGATCTGAAAGCAGGATGTCGGGTGACATATAACAGAAATAAGCATAACAGCAAGGCACATATCATATGCACGTGTACACAGTGATATGTGCCTTTCTTTTTTACTTTGAAATGTAAAGGGTATGTGCTATAATGAATCAGGTCGTCAGGCAGATGTCTGCATGGGTTATCATGCTAGGATATGACGATATATAATATGAATAATAAAATATGAACACAAAGGATGGATCGCGATATGAAGATGGACAGAATTCTGCTCAAGATGAGCGGTGAAGCTCTTGCCGGTGATAAGAAACATGGTTTTGACGAGGAGACAGTCAGAGATGTGTCCAATCAGGTAAAGCAGATAGTAGACAAGGGAATACAGGTATGTGTAGTAATAGGAGGAGGAAATTTCTGGAGAGGAAGAACCTCAGACAACATGGACAGAGTTAAGGCGGATTCCATAGGAATGTTGGCAACTGTCATGAACTGTATCTACACAGCGGACAGCTTCAGAAGCTGCGGAATAAAGACACACATCATGACACCATTTGTATGTGGTAATATGACTGAGCTTTTTGACAAGGACAAGGCAATCGCATATATGGAGCAGGGAGATGTCGTATTTTTTGCAGGTGGAATCGGCCATCCATATTTCTCAACAGATATGGCGACAGTGCTTATGGCAATAGAGGTTCAGGCAGATGTCATTCTTTCAGGTAAGGCCATCGATGGAGTATATGACAGTGATCCTAAGACCAATCCGAACGCTAAGAAGTATGACAGCATGAAGATGAGCGATATAGTAGACAACAAGCTCGGAGTAATAGATCTTGCCTCAGCAGTTCTTGCCATGGAGAACAAGATGCCTATGATGCTGTTTGGCCTGAATGATGAGAACAGCATAGTGAAAGCCGTTACAGGCGGTTTCACCGGAACATATGTGAATGCGGAATAAAAGGGAAAATAATAAGAAAAATATATAATCCAGGAGGAATGAATCATGTTAACACAGTACGAAGAGAAGATGCAGAAGTCAGTTGAGAATCTTGAGGCTGAGTATGCTACCATCAGAGCAGGAAGAGCGAACCCTAACATCCTCAACAAGATCAAGGTTGAGTATTATGGAGTTCCAACACCTATGCAGCAGCTTGCAAATATAACTGTTCCAGAGGCCAGAACACTGGTCATCGCACCATGGGAGCCATCACTTGTCAAGGAGATAGAGAAGGCTATCATGAATTCTGATCTTGGAATCACACCTAACAACGATGGAAGAAACATCATCCTCAACTTCCCAGAGCTCACAGAGGACAGAAGAAAAGAGCTCGTCAAGGATATCAAGAAGAAGGGTGAGGGCGCAAAGGTCGCTATAAGAAACATCAGACGTGATGCCAACGATGCCATCAAGAAGATGGAGAAGAACGGAGACATAAGCGAGGACGAGCTCAAGGACAACGAGGACAAGATCCAGAAGCTCACAGATAAGTACGTTGGTCAGATCGACAAGGCTGTTGAGTCAAAATCCAAGGAGATCATGACAGTATAATAATCATGGATATGATGTATCCCTCAAATGGAATGCGGAGAGAATATGAAGAGAGAGATTAACGGAGAATTACTTAATGTGCCGGAGCATGTGGCTGTGATCATGGATGGAAATGGCAGATGGGCAAAGAAGAGATTTCTTCCCAGAAACTATGGACACGCAGAGGGCGCGAAGGCTCTTGAGGCTATATGTGAAAATTGCGATAAGCTTGGAATAAAGTATCTTACAGTGTATGCTTTTTCCACGGAGAACTGGAAGCGTTCCCCGCAGGAAGTGCGCTTCCTGATGGGCTTCTCGCGTGACATCATCCACCGTCGTGTGGAGCAGATGAACGCGTGGGGCGTGCGCGTGCGCTGGTCCGGCCGACGTCCGAAACTATGGAAATCCGTTATCGACGAATTGGAAAAAGCACAGGAACGTACCAAAAACAACACGACCATCGACGTGGTGTTCTGCCTGAATTACGGCGGACGTGCCGAAATTGCGGATGCTTGCGCGGCAATCGCAAAGGAAGTGCGTGACGGCAAGATCTCTGGCGATCGCGTAACGGAAAAAATGATTTCCGAACACCTGTACAATCCTGATATTCCTGATTGCGATTTGGTGATTCGTACTTCCGGCGAACAGCGCACGTCGAACTTCCTGCCGTGGGAAGCGGCATATGCCGAACTTGATTTCGTGCCGGAACTGTTCCCCGATTGCGGTCGAGACGTGCTATGGCGTTCGATCGACCACTACATTCACCGCGACCGTCGTTTCGGCGGCGTCAAAAAGTAGTTTTTGCTGAGTTGATTAGGTTAACTGCGGGGAGAACATAATGTTCTCCCCGTTTTGTTTGTTACAACGTGCTGATTCGGGTGGTGAAGGTGGGGACGAAACGGGAGGAGTCGACGTGGAAGGCTACGTGGATGCGGGGTGCGTTGGAGTCGATCAGTCCGGCGGAATCGCCGATGGTTCGGCCTCGGGTGCCGTGGAAATCGCCGGTTTCGAGTTCGACTTTCATTGGTAGGTCGATA
>OGRH01001365.1_pt1 | contig 15724 bp, 11 predicted proteins | sample 1553461 | NCBI WGS metagenome assembly OGRH01 (sample SAMEA2580092, study PRJEB22360) | human gut metagenome | biome: human gut; feature: human-associated habitat; material: faeces | place: Denmark | collected 2008/2010
TCTTTCAGTATTTTTTCCAGAATGGTCTTAGCCTTCTGAATATCTGCCTCATAAGAAATTCCTACTTTGATCTCAAGTTTACGATTCTCTTTCGCCGTCACATTAATGATCGTACTATTGGACAATGTACCGTTCGGAACTACAACTTTCTTGTTGTCAATACTGAGAAGTGTTGTATAGCAGATCTCAATCTTTGCAACCGTACCTTCACAGCCATTCGACTGATCCTGAATAATATAATCTCCCACTACAAACGGCTTAAACAAAAGCAGGAGAACACCGCCTGCCAGGTTTGCAAGCCCTCCCTGCAGTGCCAGACCAACTGTTACACCGGCAGTTCCCAGTAAAGCCGCTACTGATGACTCTTTTACCCCAAGGCTCACTGCAATGTTGATGATTAGAAGGATATACAGAATCGCTTTGCCCGCAGAAGATGCAAACTGCACAACACCTGCATCTACATTTGCCCGTTCCAGCGAACGCCGCATGATTTTCAGAAGCCAGTGGATAATTTTTCTTCCTACAAAAAATACAATGATCGATAATACAACTTTTATGCAAAATCCGGTCACCGCCGGAATCTGATCCTGCAGATACTGTTTAAAATCCAGAATATCTTTAATGCTTTCCAAAAGGATTTGGACAAAGGTGGTTATCGTGACTCGGGTTATTTCTATGGGCCTACACAGCCTAGAACGTATTTTGTGGGGATCAAGATTACGAATTGAATAATCTGCTGATTGGTCAATGTGCTAATATGTCAATGGGTTACGCTTTGTTCCACATGGCACATTAGCACATTGTCACATTGACAAATTAGCAGATTGATTTATTACCAACTACTGACAAGTGACTATACTTTTCTGTAATCCGGAATCCCGGATCGGGATAATTATATAAGGGGAAGCGGTGTTCTGTTTCTCCTTCCATATATTTCCACAGACTGGCATATTCTTCTTTCTTCTCGCCCATTTCCTGCAATTGCAGCATATATTGCCAGATAGACTTGTTTTCCTTGATGTATATTTTTTTCATCTGATGAATAATCGGACTATGCTGGCGGGTTGGGTCATGGTCAAATTCCAGTATCCGTTTTCCCTCTTTTGTCATACCGATAGTTACGAAAGTCATGCTCTTGCCTATACCCGGCAGGTTCAGTACGCTGCGGTCTGTTGCTACGAAAGGAATCTGATGGAAGGTGCAGAAACGCTGTACGGCTGCCGCACGGTCTTTACTGTTTCTCAACAGGTTCAAGAACTCCTTTTCTTGCTCTGCGGAGAGTTTTCCCCATACCTTTTCCTCTTCTTTCTCCTGCAAGGAGCGGCTGTTAGGTGCAAATACGGCATAATTCTCCTCAAATCCTTTTACCGAGAAGGTGTAATAGCATAGTACACCCAGCCCATTCAATACTTTGCGCAGCTTGGCGGTGTGTACGCGACGGGAAGCAGCCACATTATATACTAACTGGTTGGTGATAGTCCACCCGGCTGCCAGTATCTTGCGGATAGCTTCACGCGCTTCGGGTGTTACTTCCAGCGGAGTCTGGAAATGCGTTTGAATCAGAAATTGGCTGACTCCTACGGCAGATGCCTTTTCTTTGAACTCGCGTAAGATTTCCAATAGCTCGTCATTGATTCGCATGGGCAGATATACCGGGAGCCGGCTGCCCAAGCGTACTCGTTGCAGTTCCGCATATTTCTCTCCTTCGGCGCGGTGCAGGTTTGCGTTCCGTTTGCGGCCAGCCATTTTGTAGACGGCTTTCAGTATATTGCGCAGGGTCTTGTTCTGGCTCATCAATGCATCGCCTCCTGTAATCAGGATATCCCTGAGCTGAGTGTCGTTCTCGAAATATTCCATCAGTTTTCTCAACCTCTTGTCCCAGCTCTCTTTCGGCTTCAATTCCTCGAAGTTGAAGTTCAGACGTTCACTTTGAAAGTCGTACATGCGTTGGCAAGAAGCACACAATCCGCCACAGGCGCGTCCCATAGTGTCCGGAATTAAAATCGCAACTTCGGGATAGCGGCGGTGGATGTTGTGTCCGTCCGGTAATAACCATCCGGCAGCATTGGGCTTTCCGGCTTCAACAATATCTTCTTTTTCCCAAGCATGAATATTTCCGTATGTCTCGACTAAACGTGGTGAATAGAGGATATAACTGCGTATAGCATCATCGTTATATCCATCACCGGTAATATCGAGTAATGACAGATAGTAAGGTGTGGCGAAGAATGGCATTCCCTTTTTGCGGGCACGCGAAAGCAGATACATCGTTTCTGATGATAATGAGTTGCCTAGAAAACGATTTAATTCGGCAGGGCTTTTTATCGCCATCGATAAATGGAAGCGGAAATCATTCCACCATTGACTGACAAGTAAATATTTCTCTTCATAACTTAATCCTTCGTCAAACCGAAAACGGGTGGAACCTGATTTCCGGTTTTCTATTTTTTGGATTAACAGATGTAACATTCTCTCTTTGTTTTGGTTACGAAGTTCTATGACTTCTTTATCCAATCCGGTGGGCCATCGTTCGGTCCGGTTCTTTATTCGTTGGGAGGAAGGAAGTTGCCTATCCGGTTCTTCCAGACGTTTGAAAAGATAGAAAAGATCGATGAATAAATCTGTCGGCATCTCAACATTCTCTAAAGTTCCTGTGAGGAAGTGCCGGAGAAATACAAGTGTCTGTACTGACATGTCTCGGTCTGTAGACAGTTCATGTATCTGTGTGCCGTCATAATCAATCAGGAGTCGAATTTGCTTGCCTGTACTACTTTCAACTTGTGGATGAAGTGACAAGAAGCTGTCGAGGCGGTTTCTGAAGTCTTCGTCACTAAGACTTTCAGTTGCCAGCTGGCATAACTCCGGTAACTCCTGTTGATAAAGTTGTTTTAATTGGGAAAGAGTAAAGGTTAGCATTTTCTTTTGTTTCATAAGCGATTGTTTTTGGGAAGGTTTATAATCAGAATAGTTGCCTAAAAATAACAAAAAAAGCGGAGGTAATTATCCTCCGCTTTTTGATAGCCTGTTTCTTTTACGATTCTTTTTTGTTTCGTAACATTTATGCTTTTGTTTCGTCGTCTTTACGTTTTGGCTCTTTTTTTGCCAGTAAAACGATGTTGTAGACATATTCTGTCATCCATTGTTCGGAGTAACCAAGACGTTCTTTGTACTGCCGTACAGTAGCTGCTGTTTTGTGTACGTCATCAGCTTTCCATACGGTTTTAGTACATACGTCATGTACGGTCTTTTCCGTCATGGAACGAAGTGCTTTCTTGAAGACGGAAGGCATACGGAATTTCCATTGCATAAGATTTCCCATCAACATCATTAAGTCGTTAGAGAAACCTTGATACATGAAAAGGTAGGGTTGGATGTCGTTTTGGTTACGACAGTTTTTCTTGATGGAAGTGTCGATTTCCTTGAAAAAAGATTCACTAATGCCATAATCCTCCATTAGCATTTTCCGAGATGCCGATTTTTCAGCTAATCCCAGTTTTCCACCTTGTGTCGGGACTTTAAAGAGGCGTTTGAATTGTGCCACATCCGGTAAAAATCGAATGTTAGTGATACCAAGATTGACGGCAATGACAGATTGAAAATATACGCGCGTCAATGACACGAAATCTTCTACATTGCCAACTGCTTTACCATCGGCTTCAGATTTTTTCTTGAATAAATTAGCGAATATGCTCATAGTTATGATAATTACAAATTAGAATCTTACTGTTGCGAGTGCAAAAGTACGAAATAAGTTGATTTACACCAACTATTCGTAATTTATACTTAATGTTCTTTACCAGCATTCAATGTCTTTTTCAATATCTTTCATTTTGTCTTTGGTGAAGACAGGGCTTTTGATACCTGCTTTCTTTTGCGCGCGATAATCCTTTAATAATCTGAATGCATATTTTCCTAGAAAACTAATAGCTATCAGATTGCAGATCGCCATTAGCCCCATCGTGACATCCGCTAAGCTCCAAACAAAATCAAGGGTGGCAAGCGAACCGAAAAGTACCATCCCACCTACTAAAATTCTATATCCATAGACCACCCATTTCCGTTGAGTCAGATAGCGAATATTGGCTTCGCCATAATAATAATTTCCAATGATACTGCTGAATGCAAAAAAGAAGAGAGCGATCGCCACAAAGATACCTCCGGAGGCACCTATTTCGTTATTTAGGGCATGTTGTGTGAGTTGTACGCCATTGGCAGAACCATCGAGAGGGGCACCGCTGAACAGAATTATAAATGCTGTACAAGTACAGATAATTAATGTGTCGGTAAAAACTCCTAACGTCTGAATCAGTCCTTGCTTCACCGGATGGGATACAAAGGCAGTGGCTGCAACATTCGGAGCTGAACCCATACCGGCTTCGTTACTGAATAATCCGCGTTTGATGCCTTGCATCAATGCTACACCAACACCTCCGGCTATAGCCTGTTGCCATCCGAATGCATGGCTGACGATTGTTTTGATGACTCCAGGCAGATGTGTAATATTTAATAATACAATGATGAGTGCCAAGCCTATGTAGGCTAATGCCATTACAGGAACAATGATACTGCTAACCTTTGCTATGCGTTGGATTCCCCCAAAAATGATGATGAGTGTAAGTCCGGTAATAATAATTCCCATAGGTACGTGATTGAATCCGAAAGCATGTTCGATAGCTGCACATATGGTGTTACTCTGTACCGAATTGAAAGCGAATCCAAATGTAATGGTGATGAGTATCGCAAATAAGATTCCCATCCATGGCTTTTTCAATCCTTTTTTCATGTAATAAGCTGGTCCGCCGATAAAAGAATCTTTGCCCTTTGTCTTGTATAACTGCGCTAAAGTGGACTCTACAAATGCACTTGAAGCTCCCAATAAAGCAATAATCCACATCCAAAATACGGCACCGGGTCCTCCAACCGCTATTGCGGTGGCTACACCTGCCAAGTTTCCGGTTCCTACGCGACTGGCCAACGATATGGCAAAAGCTTGAAAAGAAGAAATATGCTTTTCTCCTTTTTCTCCTTTCCCTGTGGAATCACCTAACAGGCGTACCATTTCACGGATCATGCGGAATTGTACAAAATGTGTCTTAAAGGTAAACCATATTGCACATCCTAACAACAGGGCTATCAGGATATAAGTCCAAAGTACATCATTAATTGTAGTTATCCAATTATAAATCCAATTCATTTATTTCTTATTTCAGTCGGAAGTAAAATTTATGATTCTCGAATATCGGTTCCACTATATCGAATCGGATAAATTTTGCTAGCAGGTGTTCTGCTGCCCGGCGGGATATATTGGCTTGGCGACAGTAGCGATTCAATGAAAGTGATGAATTTTGTTCCAACAAGTCGAGTAGGAGCTGTTCGCGTTCCGTATACTCTATCAGCTCTCCTGTAGGGCTACCACTTTGTTGCCATACTTTCAAATGTACCGGAGTGGCCAGTATATTCTCATCTTTAATACGTATGTAAGCAAGTGGTTTACCTGTTTCATCTTTGGCGTATACAGGTTTGATTTCACTTTCATCTATCTGCACTACTAATACAGAACGTCCATCTACGTGAAATGTTTGCATGGAGTAGTGAACTTCGGGCAAACAATAGAGTTGAGCCGCTGCCTCAATCATATATTTCTCTTCGTCTGAACGCACACCGGCAATTTTGCCATTATCTTTAACGCCGATTAGTAAGCGTCCTCCATCAGTGTTAGAGAAAGCTGACAGAGTTTTTGCTATTTTACGGGCATCGGAAATCTCGAATTTAAAGTCTTGTTGTTGATGCTCTCCTTCAGCTATTAAAACATGTATGTAATCGTTGTCAGTACGTGGTTTCATAGATGCAAAAGTACGGAAAAAAGGCGAATACATAGCTTTTCGATTTATTTTCGGTGATTATTTCAAAAAAAATATTGTTTTTATGTGTTTATTTCGGGAAAGAGTGTATTTTTGCCGATCATTATTAACGAAGAAATAAAAAGAATTATGAAAGAATTAGTAGAAAAGATTGCAGCTTTGGTAGCTGAATTCAACAAGGATGCAAATGCACAGATCGAGAACGGTAACAAGGCTGCTGGAACACGTGCCCGCAAGGCTTCATTGGAAATTGAAAAAGTAATGAAAGAGTTCCGTAAAGTATCTTTGGAAGAATCTAAGAAGTAATTTGCCGAATAGCAAGAAACGTGAAAGCCAAACCTAAAGAGGTCTGGCTTTTTTATTTTCCATTCAAGTTTTTATAAGTTTGATTCTTACCTATGATCATAGGTAAGAATCAAAACATTATCCGGCATATTTTTATGCCTTTGATTTTCAGTTTATCCTTTCACTGCTACCTTGAATACGTTTTCTCCCACTTTGACAATATACATGCCCTTTTGAACAGGGAAGTCTGCTCTTCCTGTAACATTGCGAGATATGATGGATACACCATCCATAGCATAAATGGTAGCCGGTTGCATGTTTTCAGTGATGATGGTGATATGATTCTTTTCACCATATACTTGAATTCCTGCTTCAATCTCATTAATGCCGCTTAAAATAGAAACTTCAACTGCTTCAGAGGCATTAGATTCACCACGATCATAAACGACAGACACCTGATATTTATGGTTGCCTTCCGGTAGATTAGTATCTACGAAGGTCGGTTCGGTCAATAAGGCATCATTGATTTTCTGACCGTTTCGGAAGATATTGTATCCGCTTACTTTGAGTGCATATATTGCAGAAGTGTAGCTGATATCATCAATCAATATACCCCATGTGTCTTCTGCCGCATAATGGATTGCAAAATAGCGGGCTTCTTCCGGTAATGTAGCTTCTACCTTTTCCCACTCAAATCCTGCTTCGCCTTCTTGAAGCACTTTGAATTCTTTTGGATCTTGTGTGGTGGTTGAATACATTATCTGATAATATTCTTCTGTTGTTTTTTCGTTGATACGATGAATATAGAAACTAACTTTTGTTCCTCCTAAAACTTCAGGGGAAATCAGGTAATCATCATTGTAAGGTGCTACTCCATCAATATTAACATTTGCATACCAAGAAATGAAGCATTGATCTCCTGTTCTTGGTTGTATGGATGGATACAATTCCGGGGTCGCTTCTATATAGGCGGGTGCCCAAACTTGGAAGGCTTGGTTTACTCCTTTATTGGGATAATCTGGCAAATCGCTCATAGAGCCGCAACCATGTTGGTCTCCATCATATGTTATCCAATTGCCTATATTGTTGATAGCGAATGGTTCATAATCTTCTACACTATCCTCGGTTTCTTTGACATCAGTCGGAATTACCGGAGGTGTCCAGGTTAAAGTAACTTCGTCCCCTTTAGCTGTACCATTTAAGTTTTCGATTCCCGGATACCAGGTACCTTTAATGGTTGTAGTAACAGAGGACGTTTGGTTGTTTTCCGTGTTTCTATCTTTATCATACGTAATAACAGCGTAGAATACGCTCTCTTTATCTGCTGTGGAAGCATTTAATATCACTTTGGCATCTACTGTTTTTGCCTCACCCGGTTCGATGTCGTCTCCTTTTAAAGATTGTATCAGGTTGTCGTCCTGATATAAATCGATAGTATATCCGGAAGCTGTTTGCAGACCACGGTTAAAATATTCTATAGAATAAATACCTTCTTCATTGACATTTGCGTTGGTAGTACCACTGAATCCGGCAATTGCTAAATCGTAGTCCTCTTGTTCGTCAATATGAATATTGTCAACGTAGAAATACATCCAGTTATTATCAGTAGAACCTCTTAGACCAAATTGTACTTGTTTGGCATTTTTGAATTCGGATAAATCTATTCGGTGTTCTACCCATCCTTCTCTGTCATAAGCTGCCGTAATTGCTTCGCCTACTTGTATGAATTCACCACCATCAACTGAAATTTCAATTGCTATTTTTGTCATACCACCGTCAGCCTCTACGTCATCTGCATTCCAATGGAACATAAAGAAGCTGAAAGTGGGGTTCTTGCTACCACTCAAATCAAAAATAGGAGTTTTCAAACGGCTGTCTGCTCTGTCATCCCAACTGTTTTGGAATTTAATAAATCCTTTATCATCATCTTGTGGATAGACACCGGCACTTTTATCATTGGTGAGACATTCCCAGCTGAATGATCCTTCTATTGACTCTGTAGTCCAAGGATATATATGGAATTGTCCTTTGGGGAAAGATTCCCATTCAGGTGTTGTGTATGGGGTACCTACAACGATGAAGCGTGCATCTGCGCTGCTGATTCCACTCTTTGTATCTGCAGTTACCGCATAATAATAACTTTCCTGTTTTCCTGTAACTTCCTGTTCAACTTGTATATCGGTATAAGTCAGTACTTTCAGGTCTTTTTCCAATTGCTCAAATTCGTCTCCATCCAAACTTCGCCATACGGAATAGGTTACATTATTAATATCGAAATAGCCTCCGTTAGCTCCTTTTTCTGGGGCTTTCCAAGTGAGACATACATGCATGTTGCCATCAACTGTTTTGGCCGTCATATCCTTGACAGGTTCTGAGATATCTGGGCCAATCCAGACTGTTTTAGAGTGGGCTAATCCTTCTTTTTGATCCATTAAAGCTACTATGCGATATGTGTTTTGGCCCAAAACAGGATTTTCATCTTTCCATTGAACAGGACTACCGGGAGTCGTTTCAATCTCTTTTGCTAATTCATCATTGCGATAAATATTCACTTTCAAAGGATTGGAAATTTCCGTATCGTTAATCAATTTGTTCGGAGCATTAAATGACAACTCGGCAAAGGCTTCTCCCATTTCTCCCGGAATAACTTTCAGATTGTATACGGAATCTGGTATTTCGGAGGACATACCTGCTTCTAATTTTATGTCAAATAGATTTAGGTAAAAGCCTTCCAAACCGCTATAAGCATAAAATCCAATGTAATAATTACCGTCTTTCGGGGCTTTTATAACTGCTGAATAATCTGTTCTCCATCTATCATTAATATTTTGCAAATCAAGAACGGTTGAATGATCTTTCGGATCTGTAGATGTACCGATAGTTACTCTTAGATTAGAAGTAGCTCCCATATTGATGCTGAATCCGAGATCATATAAATTCTTACCGTCCAGATGAATAGCCGGTGTTATCAACCAGTCATTCCCAACATGCTCATTATCGGAACAGAATTGCATTAATTTCTCATCTTCTTTCCAGAACCATAAGCTCATATTGTCATGACCGTCATTGTCAATGTCCAGATAGGTATATAATGCCTTGCATAACTCGCCATCACTGAAATCATCGTAAAATGGTAGTTCATACGCTCCAACGGAAAGTACTTTATTCGAAACTCCGGTTCCTCCCTCTTGTCCATTATATATGGCAGTCACTTCATAATAGTATTGTGCAGTTGCATTAGTCACTACATCTTCACAGGAAGTTACCCCTGCCTGAGTTGTTGTGATAAGCAGTCCTTCATCATTGCCAGCGTGGCGTACGACTTTATAGGATATTTCAGCCGGATTGATATATCCGTCATTCAATCCTTTTACCGGAGCCTTCCAAGTCAATGTTGCTTTTTTATCTTCTATATTAAGAATGATATCAGTCGGTGCGCTTGCATTGTCTTTCCCGATATAAACAGTTATACTGTTTTTAGGACCGTTACCGGAAGCATTTGATGCAATAGCATAGAGGGTATAAAGCTCGTTGGCTTTAAATGTATAGTTTTCTTTTTTCACGGTGGCACCAGGTGCGACATCTTGTTCGATTATTTTTTCTCCAGCTGAATAGATGGTTACTTTTACCGTACCGGATAGGTTATCTCCTTTTCTGTCTTTTATCGGTGCTACGCAGGACAGTGTTCCTGTTAAACTACCATTTTGGTCGGGCGTAAATTTAAGATCGGATACAGATGATGGTGCTGTCTCTGAAATTTCCGGGGTTTCGATAAACATTCCTACAATTTCTTCACCATTTGGCATATCATCAATTTTATATGCAGTGCCACTCTGGGTATTTACTTCATATAATGCAGATTCGGTATCATTGATAAACGCCCAGTATAGTTTTCCGGTAATTGGATCACAAGTCATGGATTGGGCATATTTAGGAGCTAAGCCCGTACTTCCAATATAGGTTTCTTTTCCATCTTTATCCAATTTGTAAAGCGCTCCGTTGTCTGAAATACCATAGAGCGTACCATCGGGTGAGGCTGCCAAAGTGATAAATGACATACTGAGGTCACAAACTTTAGTAAAAGATCCATTCTCTTTATCCATTATACTAAGATAGAAGCTGTTTGAGTCGGCTCCATATGTTATACCATAAACATTGTCTGATATGGGATCGTAAGTTAGAGAAGAAGCATAAGGAATATTGCTCCACACCGTTTCGTTTTCGTATGAATTTATTTCTTCCCAAGTGTCACTGTTGTATACAGTGCATGATAAATATAATATTGATCCAAAGAATTCGGTTACAGAATAAATATAATATTTTCCTTTTGCGAAGACCGCTCTTGGCGAATTGAAATTCTCATTCTCTTTAATTGGAGTGAGAGTGAAATTACCTTTAGCCTCGAATGAATATATACCATAATGAAGGTTTTCTTCTGTCCAATTATTTGCGGAAATTACACAACCATTGATAATAGTCCCATCTCCGACAGATTTAGCAAAGTGCTTACCTGATGCGTAGTCCTTGGGTAATTTGAAAGGCATTGGTGTTTTGAAAGAACCGGATAATGAAAGTGGTTTACTTCGCGTCCATTGTAAGCCTTTAGTTGTCCCAGTTCGTTGGATTGGAACTTTAGCATTGGAAGATTTTTGTGCATTTACATTCAATGAACATAAGGCACCAATAACCAAAAGTAGTGTAAACAGATGTTTCATGTTTTTTTGATTAGAATGTTAATAATAGATTTAACTCACAAGATTGGAGTGCAATAATATGAATTTTATTATTGATAACGAAAAATATTGATATGTTTAAAAGCAACTTTTATTAATATATATATAGAAAAGATAGGAAATGATGGCTGGATGTTAGTGTTTATGCGACTAATGCTGGTACATTGTTAACATTACCTATAGAATATTACAATGAGAATGATGAAAATATGGTATTTAATTATGACTCTTTATTGGGGAAGTGCAATCTATGTTCAGATATAAAGTAATTGTAGTTTAGGTGTCTATTACAGTTGTTTTGGGGAAGACTGATGACGAGTGTTGAACGAGTCTTCCCCTTTATATATTTTGGAATCTTATTCTTTTTATTTATCGTTATCGATCAATTTCAGATACTCTCCATATCCTTCTTCCTGCATCTTATCTTTTGGGATAAAACGCAATGAAGCACTATTGATGCAGTAACGTAATCCGCCTTTGTCTTGTGGCCCGTCCGGGAAGACATGTCCCAAATGTGCATCACCCGTTTTACTGCGCACTTCAGTACGGATCATTCCGTGGGTAGTATCGATGTTTTCTTTGATCAAGGATTTATCTATCGGTTTAGTGAAACTTGGCCAACCACATCCGGAATCGAACTTGTCGGTTGAAATAAATAATGGCTCACCGGTAGTGATATCTACATAGATTCCAGGACGTTTTTCATTCCAATATTTGTTGTGGAATGCAGGTTCGGTAGCATTTTTTTGAGTAACGGCAAACTGTTCAGCGGTCAGTGTAGAACGAAGTGTTCCTTCATCTGGCTTTTTATAAACAGGTTTTGCGGCAGTTTTAGCTGCATTGGCTTTTTTAGCTATCTCAAACAATGCGGGGTTAATGTGGCAGTAACCTCCCGGATGCTTGTCCAGATAATCCTGATGATAATCTTCTGCTTTGTAAAAGTTGGATAAAGGTTTGATCTCTACAACAATCGGTTTTGGATAGTCCTTTGCCAGAGCCTGTACGGTTGCCTGAATCACAGGGAGGTCTGCTTTATCCGTATAGTAAATTCCGGTACGGTACTGGGAACCGCGGTCGTTACCTTGGCGGTTGATGCTGGTAGGGGCAATGGTTTTGAAGTACAGATCGATCAATAGGGGAAGTTTTACTTCTTGCGGATCATATACGACTTTTACAGTTTCGGCAAAGTTTGTATTTCCACTGCATACCTGTTCGTACGTAGGGTTGGCAATGTTCCCATTAGCATACCCTACTTCCGTGCTTTCTACTCCTCTGATTTGTTTCAGAAAATGTTCCGTACCCCAGAAACATCCGCCGGCAAAGTATATTTCACTCTGATTCTTCATATTACTGTTCTTTTGTTTATTAAGATTATTACTCTGCACTCCTTGTGCGTTATTTATCACCGAACTACCCATTAAGAGCAGTATAGACATGACAATTGTTTTCATATTCTTTACTATATATCTATAACAATCAAAGTTCAACGACTTACTTGTTTGAAGCGACTTTTTTTAGTTATTTCACTATATAAATAACTTCTTATGCTTGTTTTTGGCATAAACAATCTGCTACTTTGCAGCAGAATCAAAGGTATAGGATATGGCAAAGCAACAATTCAACAAACTGATCTGGCTGGTAGATACGATTTACCGGAACGGCCCTGTAACTTTTGCGGAGATAAACCACCGTTGGAAGGCAGGAGATAGTACACGTGTCGATATCCCTTTACGGACATTTCATAACCATCGGCAGGCTATAGAAGAAATGTTCGATATAAACATTGAATGTGACAAAAGTACGAATACATACTACATTGCCGATGCGGAGGGTATGCTGGGTGATAAGCTTAAAATGTGGTTGTTGAATAGCTTTTCATTGAACAATATTCTGCAGGAACATGTAGATATGAAGAATCGCATCGTATTTGAAGAGGCTCCTTCGGGGTTGCAATACATGGACATTACCGTGGAAGCAATGCGGGCAGGTAATATAGTATTGATGGATTATCAAGCTTATAATTGGGATCGTCCTAAGCATGTGTTACTTGAGCCTTATTTCTTGAAACAGTTCCGTCATCGATGGTATTTGATCGGGATAAATCGTGAGTATAAGGCTTTCCGTGCTTACTCGCTCGACAGGGTAAAACAGATGGTAATGGGAGAAGATACATTTACATTTCCGAGGAAGTTCGTAGCCGATGATTATTTTGAAGATTGTTTCGGTATTATCAGGGAAGAGAATCTATTTCCGCAACGAACAGTGCTGAGAGTTGCTGCCGGGCAAGCTCCCTATCTGCGGAATTTACCTTTGCACCGGAGCCAAAAGGTGATTGCGATGACGAATGAATATGTTGATTTTGAACTTTGTTTGTCCCATACTTATGACTTCATTCAGGAATTGCTATCGAAAGGAGCCACAATTGAGGTACTTGAACCTCAAAGCCTGCGAGATAGAATGGAAGAGGAAGTAATGAAGATGCAAAAACTATATGGCTTATGAATGAAAATGTTCTTGGGAAGTTGAAGATATTGGCAGAGTCTGCCAAATATGATGTTTCATGTGCCTCAAGCGGTACGGTTCGTTCCAATAAGCCGGGTGCTTTGGGAAACACTGTAGGAGGCTGGGGGATATGTCATAGCTTTGCTGAAGACGGGCGATGCATCTCGTTGTTGAAAATCATGTTGACGAACAATTGTATTTATGATTGTGCATATTGCATTAACAGGAGGAGCAATGACTTGCCACGCGCCACTCTTACCGTATCTGAATTGGTGGATCTGACAATCGAATTTTACCGGCGCAATTATATTGAGGGCTTGTTTCTGAGTTCGGGAGTGATCAATAACCCGGATTATACTATGGAGCGCTTGGTCCGGGTGGCCAGAGATCTCCGTGAAGTACATCATTTCAATGGATATATACATTTGAAGAGCATACCCGGTGCCAGCCGGGAGCTGGTTAACGAAGCCGGACGCTATGCCGACCGGTTGAGTGTAAATGTGGAAATACCCAAAGAAGAGAATTTGAAGAGACTTGCTCCGGAAAAGGATCATAAAAGTGTGTTTGCACCGATGAGCTACATACAGCAAGGAGTGTTGGAAAGTAGTGAAGAACGGAGGAAATTTCGTCATGCTCCCCGTTTTGCACCTGCCGGACAAAGCACTCAGATGATCGTAGGTGCTACGGCGGAGACAGATAAAGACATCCTTTTTCTCTCTTCCGCCCTTTATCAGCGGCCTACCATGAAGCGCGTCTATTATTCGGGTTATATCTCCGTGAATACGTACGATACCAGGTTGCCTGCCTTGAAGCAACCTCCTCTTGTGCGTGAACACCGCCTTTATCAAGCGGACTGGCTGATGCGTTTTTATGAATTTAAAGTGGATGAGATTGTGGACGACTCTTATCCTGACCTCGATCTGGAGATTGATCCGAAACTGTCATGGGCACTTCGGCATCCTGAGCAGTTCCCGGTAGATATCAACCGTGCCGATTATGAAATGTTGCTTCGCATTCCGGGACTTGGGCTAAAGTCCGCCAAACTAATTGTGGCATCACGGCGTTATTCCAGACTGGGTTATTATCAGCTTAAAAAAATAGGAGTGGTGATGAAAAAAGCTCAGTATTTCATTACTTGCAGTGAACTTCCTATGAAGACGGTAAATGAGATGACACCGCAAACTGTACGCAGTTTGCTGATCCCGAAATCCCATAAAAAGAAAATAGACGAGAATCAATTGTTGCTTGATTTTCAAGATTAGAACGTCCGTTTAGATAGTGCCTATGAATATATTTATCTACGATAAGACCTTTGAGGGATTGCTGACCGCTGTGTTCGATGCTTACAACCGCAAGACTTTCCCGGATTTGCTGCTTTCGGCAGGAGATGCTTTACCTTTGTTTTATGAAGAGTCTTTCACCGTGATTACCGATGAAGAGAAGGCCGGACGCGTCTGGCGCGGATTGCAGAAGAAGTTATCTTCGTCCGCCCTTTCGTCACTTACGTGGTGCTGGCTTTCGGAACTCCCCGAGGTAGGTATGCTATTGTTTCGTTACATCCGGAAAGCAATCGATTCTCCGAGGTCTATAGAAACCAATTTCAGTGATCCCGATGTGTTGGAACTTTCACGGATATGGAAACGTGTGGATTGGGAACGGCTCCGTATGGTGCAGTTTGTGCGTTTTCAGAAAGCTGCTGACGGTACTTTCTTTGCTGCTTTTGAACCGCAACACAATGCGTTGCCTCTTGTTGTCAACCATTTCAAAGACCGTTTTGCCGATCAGAAATGGCTGATCTATGATATGAAGCGACGTTATGGGTATTATTACGATTTGCAGACGGTGGAAGAGGTAACTTTTGACGATGAAAGCAGTACCTCCCATCTTATCACCGGTATGCTGGATGAAACGCTGATGGATAAGGATGAGAAACTCTTCCAGCGTTTATGGAAAACCTATTTCAAATCTATCACCATCAAAGAGAGACTCAATCCGAGAAAACATAAACAGGATATGCCGGTACGCTATTGGAAGTATATTACGGAGAAACAGAAATAAACTTCATTCGATACTGTTCACCAGTATGTCCGGAAATTCCTGTAATAAGGACAGCAAATGCCCTTCGTCATAATGCTTCTTCGATTTTAAAACCATCGTCACTTGATATATTATGGAATCTTTATATCCTTGTTTTTCCACCTGATAAGAAACGATGGTATAAGATCGGGTATTGAACTTGTCGGTAATGGCCTTCAGGATATCTTTATTGTCTGTAGAAAACGAAATCATATAACTTTTCATTCCCAACCTTTTAAATATCAGGCTCAGAGCTTCGAGTCCGAT
>OGRH01001377.1_pt1 | contig 15607 bp, 15 predicted proteins | sample 1553461 | NCBI WGS metagenome assembly OGRH01 (sample SAMEA2580092, study PRJEB22360) | human gut metagenome | biome: human gut; feature: human-associated habitat; material: faeces | place: Denmark | collected 2008/2010
TGGCCCATATAAGGGAAACCTAATGGGTCAGAAGCTCGGTGAAGTCGGCTGAGAGCAACCGTAATACGGCTGTTGTTACAACGTATCGAAAGCTGTCCAGAGGTGGATGGTGTTGCCTACAGGCCGGGGGTCTATAAAATACCCAAGGTGAGAATGTTAATAACTGACGAACTTGCGAATGTACGGGTCTATATGTCCGCCGTATAGAAATGTATGGTGACGCAAATGCGTAGTTGATGCGGTTGAGTAAATATGGTCCATATGAAAAACCGTGATGTGTTATAGGCACATCCAAGTCAGCAGGCTCATAGCAAGCACCTAAAGGTATATGCACAGATAGGATTATTGGAACGGGGAAAGGTATTGAGTTCCCAACTTGGGAATAGACGGTCGAATCATATAAGTCGTCGAATCAATGCTGAAAAGCGGAGGTCGAACCGATGAAATTCCTGTAATGGGAATCGAGGGATGGCCTCTAGTCAATTACAGATATTCAAGTATGATTCAATCGTGATAAGGATTACGGGTATGACAAAAAGAGTCGCCCTATTCAAACCGAAGGGGGTGATTCCTTATGCCAAAAGAGAAGCACGAAAAACTGCTTTGTGTGGACAACCTGCGGCACTCGGAATATTACGGAATGCAAAAGATTTTTGATGATTTGTATGCCAGAAGCAAACAAGGTGAGCATTTTTCTGACCTTATGGATATTGTCCTTGCACGGGAAAATATTTTACTGGCATATCGGAATATCAAAGCTAATACAGGAAGTGAAACGCCGGGTACAGATAGACTGACAATCAAAGACGTCGGGGAATTATCTCCGGAAAAAGTTGTCGAAAAGGTAAGGTCTATCATAGCAGGAAAACATGGCTACCGGCCCAAGCCAGTCAGACGGAAAGAAATCCCGAAGCCTAATGGAAAAACAAGACCGCTTGGAATCCCGTGTATATGGGACAGGTTGATACAGCAATGTATCAAGCAGGTTATGGAACCAATTTGCGAAGCCAAATTCAGTAATAGCAGCTACGGCTTCAGACCAAATTGCTCCGTGGAGCACGCTATTCAAAGAACCTACAATTTGATGCAGCTCACAAAATTGCATTATGTAATAGAGTTTGATATTAAAGGCTTCTTTGATAATGTGAACCATTCCAAGCTGATTAAGCAGATATGGGCATTGGGAATTCAGGACAAACATCTCTTATATGTGTTAAGACAGATACTCAAAGCACCTATCCGAATGCCTGACGGCAGTATGGTCTATCCCCAAAAAGGAACACCTCAAGGGGGTATCTGTTCGCCATTACTTGCAAATATTGTTCTCAATGAACTTGACCACTGGATTGATAGTCAATGGCAGGAAAATCCTGTGGCCTATAAATATTCAACCAAAACGCACAGTAATGGAAGTTTAGATAAAGGGAACGGTTACAGGGCCATGAAGCAAACTCGGTTAAAGGAGATGTATATTGTTCGATATGCTGATGATTTTCGTATATTCTGCCGGACAAAAACAGATGCCGAAAAAACAAAGGTTGCAGTAACGCAATGGCTTGATGAACGGCTGAAGTTAGAGGTTTCGCCGGAAAAAACGAGGGTTGTCAACATAAAACGTCGATATTCAGAGTTTTTGGGGTTCAAAATCAAAGTACATCCCAAAGGAAAGAAGCTGGTAGTCACATCACACATAAGTGATAAGCAGTTAGAACAGAAAAAACAGAAGTTAGTGGAACAAGCAAAGCATGTAGCAAGACCCCGTGACGGGAAAACAGGGTCAGATGAGGTTCGTCTCTATAACTCCATGGTCATGGGGATTCAAAACTATTATCGAATTGCTACATGCGTAAGCCTTGACTGCGCCAAGCTTAATCGGGCAGTAATGACAGTGCTTACAAACAGGCTCAAATCTCAGAAAAAAAGCAGACTGGTTAAAAAGGGCCGGAAGCTGACAAGTGTGGAACAGAAGCTATATGGTAAATCAAAAATGTTGCGATATATAGCGGGAACAAATGAGCCGGTCTATCCCATTGGATATGTCCAGCATCATAATCCAAAACCTAAAAGGTGGAACATTTGCTGTTACACACCGGAAGGAAGAGCATATCTACACGATAAACTTAGGATAAATGTGCCGCTAATGCTCTGCCTTATGCGTCAGCCGCTCTATGGAAGAAGTGCAGAATACGCCGACAATAGAATTTCTTTGTTTTCCGCACAATGGGGAAAATGCGCCGTCACTGGCCGCAACTTTGTAATTTCCGAAGATATTCATTGTCATCATAAAAAGCCTCGAAAACAAGGGGGTACTGACAAATTCGAGAACCTTGTGCTGGTTTTCGAGTCAGTCCATAGGCTTATTCATGCAACCGATAACAAAACCATAGAAAAATATCTTGAGAAATTAGAGCTTAACAAGAAGCAACTGCAAAAGGTAAATGAGTTCCGCACACAACTGGAATTGCAGGAAATTGCATAGTTCAGCAGGTAATATTGAATCTCTGATGGTGATTGAATACATACATAAGAGCTGTAATTGATGGAACGCGGAGTGCGATGAAAGTTGCACGCTCCGTGTGAAGCCGGGGAAAAGCCTGAGATAATATCAGGGGCTTACCTATGGCTATAGATGACCAACCCCAATGTGCGGAAGGCCGTCCTCACCATGCGGAAGGAAGTGCAGAAGATACCGGGCATTCGCTATTCAAAGTACACATGGAATCCCGCCTACAAGGGAGTGGACGACTACCTCCTGAGCCGGGCGGCAACGATGTAAAGGAGAAAAATGTTAACAGCACGAGAGGAAGCGCGGATCATGGAAAAGATCCGAAAAGACAGCTATAGCATTACGCTAGAGCAAATGAAGAAGTATTTCATAGAGCACCGGCACGCACGGGAAACCGGTGATAAGAAGACGATGGAGAAGATCGAATACCATCTCACCTACATCAATTTCCACTACGAATGCGGACTGCTGATCTCCGGGCAGTATGATAAGCTCCCGGAGGTCATCAAAAACTGGTGAGACATCTCGCCATAGAAAGGAACGACACGAATATGGATAACGTCATAAACATGGGTGAATTTATCGGTGCCGCCACCGGTGATAAGCAGCACATGTTGGGAAAGTTTCTTTATTTCTCTCTTTCCAATCTTCTGGTAGAGAAAGAGGAACTTTCCGCGCTCTGTGAGAGCATGGGCATTGCTTACGCCGGGTGCAACCGACTCTCGGTGTCGGATGCGTTTCGGTCCGCCACAGGAGATATTCGGGAACGTGTTCCGGTCACCACGGACGGCGAGACGAATATCTACCTCGCCTACTGTCGTGACAATAAGCACACGGCAGGCATTCTCTCTCGTGAGCTGGTGAAGGAAACCTTGAACCGCCATACCAACCAGTACGAAAAGCTGGCAAACATCAGCTACGATAAGACAGACGGCATTTTCCGCTGCGACAACATGGTATATGATGATGCCGTGGATGTGCCGGAGTGCTGCCGCCGCGCCGAGGAACTCTTTGAGCTCTACCAGCGCTGCGCCAACCGCAAGCAGATCGAGACGATCTGCACCAACTACCTGCGCGCGCTTGAAGCAACGAAGCTGAGCATCACCGGCCACATGTACTTTGTCCCCCACACCTATATGGATCAGGTAGACATTTTCGAGGATTTTATCACGCTTCTCAGCGGGCTCAATAAAAAGGCGACGCCGCTGGTCGTCAACAGCTTTTATATCATTGACGACGCCAAGCAGCGTGAGAAAATGACGGAAGAATTCTATCTGGCTGTCAAGAAAGAGATCGCCGCCTATCAGGAAAAGTGCGATTACCTCATCAAGAGCAGCAGCCAAAGTCCCGCGGTCATGGACCGCTGGGTATTGAAGGTGCAGGCATTGGAGGAAAAGAAGCAACACTATGAGGGCGTACTGCAAAGGGAGCTGAGTGGGCTGGATGATGAGTTCTCTGTCCTGAAGCTGCTCTCGCAGGAGCTCCAGATCAGAGCGAACAGTATCCGCAGCCAGCGATTTCAGCAAAGGGCAGCATAAATAAAAAATCAGCGAGGGTATCGGTTCAAAGAGCCGGTACCCTCGCTTGCTTTTGCTTTCAACTATCTTCATCTTCAGTACGCACTTCATACTACAAGTTTTGAAGAACAACCAATTTCGGATAAAACATTGAGCAGATTTAGAAGCCGCTGTAATTTTGCTTTGGCAAAGGAAAAGAACATCAAACATAAATAAAATGTTAAATTATATGTTGCTTTTTGAAAATAAATGTCATATAATAGAAACAACTTAAAGAGAATGGAGGAGATAACAACGGTACAGTATTTGTCAAAGGGGCAAGGCTCATATAAAATGCAGCAGTTGTTATATTCCTCTGTGCGAAAAATTAAATAGGTGAGTATAAACTGTTGAAGCATAACGTGTGAGTCAGCTCCTTTGATTATAGGAGTTCGATTTACACGTTTTTTGTTTGTTGAAGAAAGGAGAAAACTTATGGGTGGAGTAATATTTCATGAAAAACAGGGTACTTTGACAGATTGTTATAAAGCGTGGGGCACAATTACATTGCCGGCAGCAAGCAATATGCTGGCAACTACCTTTCCAACGTTTGTATCTTATGTATTGTTTGGATGTCATAGAGATGGAGTAGGAAATTTTGATGCTGGATTACAGGTTTGTGGTGGTAATCAATATAAACTTTGTCTTAATGGAGGGAATGCCTTGGCAAACAAACCTGAAGACAACTCGAATTGGTACGAGAAATCATTTACTGCACCAGCGTCAGCTTCTTCAGTTATGACTGTTGAATTGATATATGAGTCTGAAACAGCTGGAAGAGTGGAATTAAGCGCTTTCGGACAGACTCTTTCTGCTCCCTTTGCTTCAGGAATGTGGAATTATTTCAGACATGGAGTTAGATTTTGGAAAGAAATGACCATAGCATCGAGCTTGTCTGCAATCATTTCTATGTGGAATTCTTCAAATATTTCGAGAACACAGGAAGTCTATATGAGTGATATTTCTTTTGGAGAAGTAAAAATGTTGAGGCATTCAGGTTCATCTACTCAGTTTAGTTTGGACTCATACAGCACAACCACAACGGGAACTCAACCCATTATGGATAGACAGGATACTGGCTCAATGCCAGATTGGAGCAAACTTCGCTATGGAGGTGTTCCTACGAACGGAAATGTAAATGTTTTCAGCATAGACTGTAGACCGCAGTAATAGCAAACAGGAGGAGCTGGCTCTCCCAGAGTCAGCTCCTTTCTAATAAAAGGGGGGGTATTTTAAATGTATAAGAAAATAATGTTTTTGATTATAACGCTTAGTATAATAATAAGCGTTGGAAATTCGACTGTTGTAATGGCAAAAGAAAATATAGTTACAGAAATTGTGGATTTTCCTGTAACTATAAATTACGAAGAATATAATGTTGATGACTATAATGCTAACGATATGATGTTATGTGAATACCCAATGGTTGTGTATAAAAATATGACTTATATTCCCCTCACATACTATAATTGCATCTTGTTAGGACTGGAGGTGCAATTTGATAAAAATATCTTGTCTGTAGAAAAAAGGGATTCTGAAAAACCAACAGAATATTTGAGAGACCAATCTTCTGAAAAAAATACAAAAAATATAATAAATAATAGTTGATTATAACGAATAAAAAATGCACAAATCCCGAAAATTATCTAAAACTGTACAGCTTTCGGCATTTTTAATGTATACTTTTTACAAAATCTGTGGAAAAGGGCTCTGTGTGACCGTTGTGTGACCAAAGAGGTGTATAATCTTATTCAAGAGGAAAACGTATAAATAAAATATGAGGATAAGAACGCGTGCTTTGAGATAAGGAGCCGGAATATAATAGATTATCACAGAGCATACATAGGGACGAAAATGGAATTAAAGCCAGAAGCATTTAAAGGGATAATGTTCAAGGCAAAGAGATCGGAAAAAATTTTTAAAAAAATTTAAAAAAGTACTTGCATTATTCGTTTGACCATGATATTATAATACACGGTTCGTTGGTCAAGCGGTTAAGACGCCGCCCTCTCACGGCGGAAACACGGGTTCGATTCCCGTACGGACTGCTAAGTATTTAAAGCCGGTACATTCATGGAAGCATGATGTACCGGCTTTTTCGTTGTATATATTCATATGAAGCAGAGCTATTTATGAGCAGCTGCAGCTACTGCATTTGATTTCTTTTTTGGAGAAAACCTGAGGGACAGGACACAGCTTGCATGCTTTTATTATAAAAGTATGGTATAACATGAAAATTTCTCAATAAGGAAATCTGCCCTTGCAATATACCCTACCGGGGTATATAATGCTCTTAAAGACAGATACCCATAAGGGGTATGGTTAGACATATGCAACAAATGTGGAATGAAGAAAGAAGGGAGGTACCCATGACAGAAAAAGAAACCAAATGCTGTTGCTGCAACCGCAAAAAAGAGCGGTCAGAGCAGGAATATAAGGATCTCATCAACAGACTTAGCCGTATAGAGGGACAGATCCGTGGAATCAAGCGTATGCTGGATGAGGATTGCTACTGCCCTGACATCATCACACAGGTGGCGGCCGCAAATGCCGCGCTCAACAGCTTCAATAAAGTCCTTTTGGCCAATCATATAAAGACGTGTGTGGCAGATGACATAAGAGCCGGCAAGGATGAGACAATAGATGAGCTTTTGAACACACTGCAGAAGCTTATGAAGTAGTATTATAAGAAGGCGGGTATAAAAATGAGTACAATAATCACAATATTAATAATAGCAATAATTGCCGTTCTGGTGATTGTGGGCTTAAAGGAGACTATTAAGCATTCAAAGGGCGAGGGCGCCTGCTGTGGCGGTGGAGCCATGAAGGAGGACGAGGAAGCCACAGTACAGCTTACAGGCGAGATAGTCACGAGAGCAGATGTGCACATAGACGGAATGCACTGCATGAACTGCAAGAACTCAGTCACACGCTCGCTTCAGAAGATGAGCGGCGTATCGGCAGCTGTGGATTTAAAGCATGGCGTGGCACATGTTGAGGCAACCAGAGAGCTAAGCGATGAGGAAATCACATTTGCCATCGAAAGACTGGATTTCAAGGTGACAGGAATTGAGAGATTTTAGAAAAGGCTTCTGAATAGTTAGATTCGAATATTAGAAAGAAGGAAATACAGACAGTATGAAGCAATATACAGTTACAGGAATGAGCTGTGCGGCATGCTCTGCCAGAGTGGAAAAGGCGGTCTCTAAGGTTGATGGTGTGACGAGCTGTTCTGTCAGCCTTTTGACCAACTCGATGGGAGTCGAGGGAAGCGCGACAGATGCGCAGATAGTGGAGGCAGTAGAGCAGGCGGGCTATGGAGCGAGTCCCAAAGGCACAGCAACAGAATCAGATAATGACAAAGCAAATAACAGCTTAGAGCAGCTAAAGGCAGCGCAGGATGCGCTTGTAGACAGGGAGACACCGAAGCTTGTAAACAGGCTTATAGCATCGCTCATATTCTTAGGTGTTCTCATGTATTTTTCTATGGGACATATGATGTGGGGCTGGCCGTTGCCTGAGTTTTTCAATGGAAACCATGTGGCTATGGGACTTTTGCAACTTCTGCTTACAGTGGCGGTAATGGTCATAAACCAGAAGTTTTTTATCAGTGGTTTTAAGGGCTTGATTCACGGCGCTCCCAACATGGATACGCTTGTTGCGCTTGGCTCTGCGGCATCGTTTGGATACAGCGTGTATGCACTTTTTGCCATGACAGCTGCGCAGGTGAATGGCGATATGGATGCGGTCATGTCATATATGCATGAGTTTTATTTTGAATCCGCAGCCATGATTTTGGCACTGATTACTGTCGGAAAAATGCTTGAAGCGCACTCAAAGGGCAAAACAACAGACGCTTTAAAAAGCCTGATGCAGCTTGCCCCAAAGACAGCAACCGTTGTAAGGAATGGCGTGGAGCAGGAAATTTCTGTGGATGCAGTGAAAAAGGGCGATATTTTCGTGGTCAGACCGGGGGAAAATATCCCTGTGGACGGTGAAATAATAGATGGAACAACAGCTGTCAACGAATCGGCACTCACAGGAGAGAGCATTCCTGTGGATAAGCAGCCGAAAGATGCAGTAAGCGCTGCCACAGTGAACCAGTCAGGCTTTATAAAATGCCGTGCAACCAGAGTAGGCGAAGACACCACACTCTCACAGATTATACAGATGGTTTCTGATGCCGCAGCGACAAAGGCACCTATTGCAAAAATCGCTGACAGGGTATCGGGAGTATTTGTGCCGGCGGTTATTACAATTGCAATCATTACAATAATAGCATGGCTTATAGCCGGTGAGACCGTGGGCTTTGCGCTTGCCAGAGGCATTTCGGTGCTCGTGATAAGCTGTCCGTGTGCACTTGGACTGGCAACTCCTGTTGCGATAATGGTAGGAAATGGCAAGGGCGCAAAGAGCGGTATACTCTTCAAGACAGCGGCAAGCCTTGAGGCAACAGGCCGCACACAGATTGTGGCTCTTGATAAGACAGGCACCATAACAAGCGGTGAGCCGAAGGTGACGGATATCGTGCCGGATGAGACATTTTTTGAGGAAATCGGCAAGCATGCCGGAGCGCTTCTTGCAATAGCCGCATCAGTCGAGGCCAAGAGTGAGCATCCGCTTGCAAAAGCCATTATGGAGCGCGCTAAAACGGATGAAATCTCTGTTGCAGAGGTGACGGATTTTAGCGCTGTTGTAGGAAATGGTCTGACTGCAACGCTTGCAGGCAAAATGATAAAAGCAGGAAATCTTTCTTTTGTCAGCAAATTTGTAAAAGTGTCAGATGATATGCGTGCGAAAGCTGTCGAATTTTCAAAGGAAGGAAAAACTCCTCTGTTCTTTGCTGCAGATGACAGGCTTTGCGGTATCATAGCCGTTGCAGATACAATAAAGGAGGACAGTCCGGAAGCTGTCAGGCAGCTTAAAAATATGGGTATCAGAGTTGTTATGCTCACCGGTGACAACGAGCAGACGGCCAATGCCATTGGAAAGCAGGCGGGAGTGGACGAAGTCATCGCAGGTGTGCTTCCGGATGGTAAGGAGGCTGTCATAAGGAAGCTAAAAAAACAGGGCAGGGTAGCCATGGTTGGTGACGGAATCAATGATGCACCGGCACTCACACGTGCGGATATGGGAATTGCAATCGGCGCGGGAAGTGATGTGGCAATAGATGCAGCGGATGTTGTCCTGATGAAGAGTCGCCTGATAGATGTACCGGCAGCAGTGCGGTTAAGCCGTGCTACATTGACAAATATACACGAAAATCTGTTCTGGGCATTTTTCTATAATGTAATAGGTATTCCACTTGCGGCCGGTTTGTGGTATCCTTTATTAGGATGGAAGCTAAATCCGATGTTTGGAGCGGCGGCGATGAGCCTGTCGAGCTTCTGCGTTGTTACCAATGCCCTGCGGCTGAATCTGTGCAGGGTGTATGATCCTAAGCATGACAGAAAAGCAACACCAGATAGAAAAAACAAAACAAATAAACCAAATGAAAGTGAGGAAAAATCAATGACAAAGACAATGAATATCGAAGGAATGATGTGCGGCCACTGCGAGGCAAGAGTAAAGAAGGCACTCGAGGCGCTTGATGCAGTAAGTGAGGCAGCAGTAAGCCATGAGAGCGGAACAGCAGTAGTGACATTAAGCTCTGACATTTCCGATGAGAAATTAAAGGAGACTGTAGAGGCTGAGGACTACAAGGTTACATCAATTCAGTAATCAGTCAGACAGTATAACAATATGAAGAAATATATAGCATTGGTATTGGCTGCAGTGCTGGTGCTTGGGATTTTTACAGGATGTGGTAACAAGGGCAACAAAGAGACAGAATCACAGACAGATGAGAAAGCCACTGAGTCGGTGAATTCTGCAGAAAATAATACTGAGGACAGTACGCAAAGCAGTACAGAAAATCAGAATGTGGCTGATACAGAGCAGCTCACCACAGAAAACGGACAGGAGAGCTCAGTTCTTGCCTGTCCGTCAGTAAACGGTAAGCTGCATGTGGAGGGCAGCAAGCTCGTTGATCAAAATAACAACGAGGTGCAGCTTCGCGGAGTCAGCACACACGGTCTTGCGTGGTATCCACAGTATGTGACCAATGATTGCTTTGCCACGCTGAAAAGCTTTGGAGCAAACGTGGTGAGGCTCGCCATGTATACCTACGAAAGCGGTGGCTACTGCACAGACGGTGACAGGCAGCAGCTTGAGACACTTGTGCAAAACGGCGTGCAGTACGCGTTCAACAACGACATGTATGTCATCATAGACTGGCATGTGCTAAACGATGGCAATCCAAACCGCTACAGTGATGTGGCAAAGACATTTTTTGCCAAAATGGCACAGCAGTATGCCTCATACAACAACGTGATTTACGAGATTTGCAATGAGCCGTGCAACGGTGCGACCTGGGGAGATGTGAAGTTTTACGCCAGCGAGGTCATTCCGTCAATCAGAAGCTACGACAAAGATGCAGTCATACTGATAGGCACACCTAACTGGAGCCGGGATGTGGATGAGGCAGTCAAGGACCCTGTCACAGGCTATGATAATATCATGTATACACTGCATTTCTATGCCGCAACCCACAAGGAGGACTTGCAAAACAAGCTAAAATCGGCGGCAGACGCCGGACTGCCGATATTTGTATCAGAGTTTGGCATCTGCAGCGACGACGGAAACGGTCAGGTGGACATAGATTCCGCAAACAGCTGGATCAGCCTGCTTGACAGCTACGGCATCAGCTATGTGTGCTGGAATCTGTCAAATAAGGACGAAAAATCAGCGCTTCTAACACCTGCCTGCGATAAGACAAGCGGTTTTACCTATGAGGATCTAAGTGATGAGGGCAAGTGGCTGTACGGTGTGCTCACAAGTCATGTGACACCGGTCTTGAATTAACGAAAAGCCTCAGATGTACGGAAAACGGCGCACCTGCTAATGCCGGGATAGAGGCATCCATGCACTCAGCCGGCATGCACATGAGGCAGATGCAGATACTTCTCTCTGGTGGCAAGTCCGCCGCGGATATGGCGCTCGGACTTGTTGATATCGAGAATGTGACGCGCTTTTGCGGCAAGCTCTGGGTCTATGCGAAGCAGCCTGTCAGCATCCGTGATATCCTTGTGCACAGTGGATTTGCTGATGCCAAACTGCTTTGCAGCCTGACGCACCGTGGCATTGTTTTCAACTATGTAGTTGGCGATTTCCACCGCCCTTGTCTCAATATATGATTTCAAAAAATACTCCTGCATATTCTGTTGTTACAGTTTATGCGGGAGTATTTTTAATATTACACACAGGTTGTAATTCTATTTACGTTTTTCGTAATAAAAAAAATAAGAAAACGGTTTTTTAATAGTAATAATAATATCAATTTTCCGTATTGCATTGGTGCAAAAGTTGCGCTGCCTGATCATATTAAGCTCATTAAATATATTAAGTGTATTAAGTATGTTAAGCGTATGCAGCAGTTATGAGCTTAATACATTTATCGTATCCAAGCACAGAGCTGTTTAGCACCAGGTCATAATTTTTTCTGTTGCCCCACTCCTTGTCGGTAAAGTAGCGGTAATTTACAGAGCGCTTCTTATCGACATCCTTTAGCAGCTTTTTGACCTCGTCATCGCTTTTTTGGTAAAGCTTTTTTATTCTTGCAGCCTTCTCAGGAGTGTTTGCCTCTATAAAAACATTCAGCACATCATCCCTGTCAGAAAGAATGTAGTCTGCGCAACGTCCCACAATAACGCATGGCTCTTTTTGCGCAATATCCTTGATGAGCTTCTGCTGGATATTGAAAATCTGGTCGGAAAGAGAAACTCCTGTGATGTCGCGCCCCACAAATGCATATGAAAAAATACTTCCGGCAGGTGCATATTCGCCCTGGTTTGCGACAATCTGCTCAGAGATACCGAGCTCCTTTGCCACATGCTCAATTATTTTTTTATCGTAAAACTCAATGCCGCATTTTTGAGCAATCTGCTCGCCGATAAAGCGACCGCCACTGCCAAACTCTCGGCTTATAGTGATTATTTTAAAACTCATGATGAAACCTCCCAGCCTATAAAAGTGTTTATAATTCATTATAACGTAATTGCGCATAAAATCAAAACAGAAATTTAACAAAATCGCTTGCAGATAAGCACTCCGTAATCTATAATGACATAAGAATACATGTTGCTTTTACATAATCAATGAGATGGCAGCAGATAACATATGTTATGTTTTTGTTATTGTTTACACCACAGTGTGGCAAACAGCAATTATGTGACGTTTCAAAGATTGTAAAACAGCAGCATAGCGAATAAACAATTAGGAGGAAAACATGGATCAGGAAAAGGTCATAGTCATAGACTTTGGTGGTCAGTACAATCAGCTTGTTGCGCGCCGTGTCCGCGAGTGCAACGTGTACTGTGAGATTTACTCATACAAAATAGACATTGAGAAAATCAAAGAAATGAATCCAAAGGGCATCATCCTTACAGGAGGTCCAAACAGCTGTTATGAAGAGAATTCTCCATCATACCGGAAAGAGCTGTTTGAGCTGGGAATACCGGTGCTTGGCATCTGCTACGGTGCACAGCTTATGATGCATAAATTAGGCGGAAAGGTAATCACACCTGAGGTTGGAGAGTATGGAAAGACAGAAATCACATATTCTGCAAACGGCGTGATGTTCAAGGATCTGCCATCAGAATCAGTATGCTGGATGAGTCATTTCGACAGAATTGCAGAGGCTGCACCGGGCTTTGAGGTAGTTGCGCACACTGCAGACTGTCCAATAGCCGCAACACAGAATGTTGAGAAGAAATTATATGCAGTACAGTTCCATCCGGAGGTACTTCACACCAAGAACGGAACACAGATGATTTACAATTTCGTCCGTGGTGTATGTGGATGTGCAGGCACATGGAAGATGGATTCATTCGTCAAAAACACAATCGAAGAAATCAGAGAGCAGGTCGGTGACGGCAAAGTGCTCCTTGCACTTTCGGGTGGAGTAGACTCATCAGTACTCGCAGCACTCCTTGCCAAGGCAATCGGCAAGCAGCTCACCTGCGTATTCGTAGACCACGGACTTCTCCGCAAGAACGAGGGCGATGAGGTAGAGGGCGTATTCGGCAAAGGCGGTTCGTTCGACATCAACTTTGTCCGCGTCAACGCACAGGAGCGCTACTACAGCAAGCTTGCAGGCGTCACAGAGCCTGAGCGCAAGCGTAAAATCATTGGTGAGGAATTCATCCGTGTATTCGAGGAAGAAGCTAAGAAAATCGGAAAGGTTGACTTCCTTGCACAGGGAACCATCTATCCGGACGTAGTGGAGAGTGGACTCGGCGGAGAATCTGCAGTCATCAAATCACACCACAACGTAGGAGGTCTCCCGGAGCATGTCGATTTCAAGGATATCGTGGAGCCACTCAGAAATCTCTTCAAGGACGAGGTACGCAAGGTCGGACTGGAGCTTGGATTACCTGATTATCTCGTATTCCGTCAGCCATTCCCAGGCCCAGGCCTTGGAATCCGTATCATCGGCGAAGTCACAGCCGAAAAGGTACGCATTGTCCAGGATGCAGACTGGATTTACAGAAGCGAAGTGGAAAAGGCAGCAAAAGAGTACAAAGAGGCCCACGGCGAGGAACCATCATGGATGCCAAACCAGTACTTTGCAGCCCTTACCAACATGCGTTCCGTTGGTGTTATGGGTGATGAGCGCACCTATGATTACGCCATCGCCCTGCGCGCTGTGACCACGACCGACTTTATGACCGCGGAAGTTACCCTGCTGCCCACCGAAACCATTACCACCGCAGCAAACCGCATCGTAAACGAAGTAAAGCATATCAACCGTGTTCTGTTCGACTATACCACCAAGCCGCCAGCAACGATCGAGTTTGAATAATTTGAAATGCTTTAAAAATCCAGTGTTTATGCGGGTTTAAGGCACTTCAAGAAGTCTTTTGATAACAATTTGATAACGGTTGCATGAGAGCTATTATTCTTGTAAGCCAGTGGTTTTGGGGTTAGAGAATGATTGACAGGTGGTTGTGCAACAAATAAACCCATATCATTTATTTAGAAAGCCCTTAGCTGTGGGTAAAAACTCATAGCTAAGGGCTTTTTGTCGTCTTTATTTATCTGGTTTGAGCTGGTCTTGGAACATTAGACCAGCGCGTCGCTAAGTGCCTGCGATGGTACTTTCGCCCAGATTTGCGTGGTATCAAACTCCGGATAATGGTAACGCCACTCATCGTATTTGTCTTTACTGATTTCTTCAGAAGATAGCTTGTCAGCCTGCTCTTTCCAGGCATACAGCATTTTCCGGAGTTCGTGAGCGGTCTTTGCCTTTGGAAGTATCGACTTTCAGACGGATTTCTCCGTCTGATTTACTAACAGTCAGACCGTACAAATCTTCAAGGGTATGTGCTGACCAATGCGCTGCAAGCCCGCGGCGCGGCGACGGAATCCCTGATTGTCAATATCTCCCGTCAGGGGCTGATCTACATTCCGTCTATGTTCATCCTTGGGGCGATCTTTCACGAAACAGGACTGATCTGGGCACAGCCTGTGGCGGATGTCTTGTCTCTGCTGTTGGCTATTGGGCTGTATTTCTGCATGTCGGGTAAAGGGAACGATTAAGTTCAAAAGGGGTTGGGACTATCCCAAAAGTCATAATTCCCGGCTAAGCCGGAGGCTTGAGTAAGCCCTGGAAGGGCTTTATACCGGCACGCATCTCAAGATGCACCGAAAAATCCTTCACTTGCATCACTCGTACCGCTGCCCACAAGTGGGCAAAACTACATTTACTGCATGCTACAGCAAATCCGACTTTTAATCACAGTTCGCTTCGCTCATTGCTGTAAATGCTAAAGCTTACAATAAAAAGTTCCTGAAACCATACAGCAACCTGCTGCGATTTCAGGAACTTTTTATTTGTGATTTATTCGGCCGGGAGCGGATCAATCAAAACTGAGCACGCGCAGCAACATTGCTGCGCACCAAAGCACGTTTCAAGCGGGCCTGGGCAAGTTCCAGCTCACGGGCATCCAGGTTTTTCTGGGCCAGCAATTCCTCGGCGCGGGCTTTGCTGCGCTCAGCACGCTCTTTGTCAATGGAATCGGCCCATTCAAAGGTGGTGGCCAGCAGGCGGCATTCGCCGCCAAACATGCTCAACATACCGCCCATGCAGGCGGCGCTGCGCTGGGTGCCATCCTCCAATGTGATGTGGGCCTCCCCCATGCCAAGGGCAGTGCAATAATCGATGTGACGGGCCATCAACTGAACCTGCCCGGTGATGGTCCGGCAGGACACCGACTGTACCTGCCCATCAAAAGCAGTGCCGTCCGGCGTCATGATTTTAAGTGGGAAACTGGACATGGTCCTGCCTCCTTACTGCTGCTTGGCCTTAGCCAGAACGTCATCAATCGTACCGGCAAACAGGAAGCAGCTTTCGGGGATGGAATCACATTCGCCGTTCAAAATCATCTTGAAGCCGCGCAGGGTCTCCTTCAGCGGCACATACTGGCCGGGCATACCGGTGAACTGC
>OGRH01001410.1_pt1 | contig 15317 bp, 12 predicted proteins | sample 1553461 | NCBI WGS metagenome assembly OGRH01 (sample SAMEA2580092, study PRJEB22360) | human gut metagenome | biome: human gut; feature: human-associated habitat; material: faeces | place: Denmark | collected 2008/2010
TGTCGATGGTCTCCAGCCCGTATTTCTCGCCCAGCATGTAGTCGTTCACGTCGTGGGCCGGGGTCACCTTCAGCGCGCCGGTTCCGAACTCGATGTCGACGTAGCTGTCGCGGATGACCGGAATCGAGCGGCCGACCAGCGGCACGACGACGCGGGCGTCCTGCGGCAGGTCTTTGTACCGCTCGTCGTCGGGGTTGACGCATAGCGCCGTGTCTCCCAAAATGGTTTCGGGGCGTGTCGTCGCGACGATCAGATAGCGGTCCGTCCCCTCGAGTCGGTAGCGCAGGTAGTAGAGCTTGCCCTGAGACTCGCGGTAGACCACTTCTTCGTCCGACAGCGCCGTCTGCGCGGCCGGGTCCCAGTTGACCATCCGGACGCCGCGGTATATCTTTCCCTTGTTATAGAGGTCGACGAACACTTTGATCACGCTGCGGCTCATCTCCGGGTCCATCGTGAATTTCGTGCGGGCCCAGTCGCACGAGGCCCCGAGTTTACGCAACTGGCTCAGGATGATGCCTCCGTGCTTTTCCTTCCACTCCCACGCATGGCGGAGGAACTCTTCGCGCGTGAGCGAGCTCTTGTCGATGCCCTCGGCCTTGAGCTTTTGGACGACCTTGGCCTCCGTGGCGATCGACGCATGGTCGGTTCCCGGCACCCAGCAGGCGTTCTTGCCCTGCATCCGGGCGCGGCGCACGAGCACGTCCTGAATCGTCTCGTTGAGCATGTGCCCCATGTGCAGCATGCCGGTCACGTTCGGCGGCGGAATGACCACCGTATAGGGCTCCCGCTCGTCGGGCTCCGAGTGGAACATGTCGTGCCGCATCCAGTAGTCGTACCATTTCGGCTCGATCTGCTGCGGAGCGTATTTGTCGTCGATTTTCATGGCTTGTCAGAAATGTTTAACGTTTATCCTCGCAAAAATAGCAAATTTATCGGACATTTACAGGTTCGCCTCGGCCCATGCCGTGATCAGCCGGTTTTCATCCGATTCCCATGCCTGCCGGTATAGTCGCCGGACGACGTTGAGCCACTCGATGCGGCGATCCCTGTCGCTGTCGCCCACCCGTTCCGTGCCGCCGGCGGCGCGATACTGCTCGCGCGTCGTGCTGGCGATCCGGGCGTAGCGGCCGGTGTAGGGTTTCAGGTCCGCATCGGTCAGCCTCAGGTAGAATTCGAGCTGCTCGTCCGTGCAGTGTCCGTCGACAGGCATCCGGTTCGGATCGGCCACGTAAACCGTCACGCCGTCCTTGAACACATAGGGATCGTAGCGTCCCGGCTCGTACATGGCCTCGTAGACGACGCCCCGCACGGGAAACTGGCCGCCCGACTGGCTGCGGATCCATCGCAGCAGTTTGTCGGTGTAGCGGTACTCGAGGCTGCCGCGCGCTTCCCAGCAGGCGGTGGCGATCCAGCGGGCCAGCCTTTCGGGCGACGGATTCAGCAGATAGACCTTCCCTTTTTTCGGCTGCCCGGTCCGGATGTCGGGTCCCGTACGGTATTCGTACAGCCTGACGGGCAGTCCTTCCCAGCCTGGCAGCGAGTCGGTCTCGCCGACCAGGCTGTCGGCCATGTAGGCCGTCTCGAGCAGTTGCCGGCATCGCTCGGCGAGCACGGGCAGGCTGTCGCGCACGTACTCCTTCGGCAGGGGTTTTGCGGATAGGCGGAAAGCTCCCGGCAAAAGGAGCAGGAGCAACAGGAAGTGTCGAGTCATGGCAGTCACGGTGTGAATAGAAACCGTAAAGATAATCATTTGCAATAATAGTGGTTTCGGTTCCGTTTATATTCCAGAACTTCCGCCGGAACGGCCGGCGGATTCGGCCCGATCTCCTGCCGTGCTTCGCCGGATGTCGGGCGGCTTGTTTTTTAATTCCGGTAAATTGCACTATATTTGCCGATTAAACGAAAGGAAAAGATGAATAAAAAATATAGCAAGAAAGAAGAGGAGTTTTCGGGCATATCGGATATGCTCGAAGGCCGTCACCATGTGATTCCGATCATGTCCAACGACGACGAGGAAGCTGCCGAGAAAGTGGATATACCCCAGATATTGCCTATTCTGACGCTTCGCAGCTCGGTGCTTTTCCCGGGCTCGATCACGCCGATTACGGTCGGGCGCGAGAAGTCGATGAAGCTCGTGCGCGAGGTCGAGGGCGTCGGGGGAATCCTCGGCGCCGTGCTGCAGAAGGAGCCGGAGGTCGAGCAGCCCGGACCGGACGATCTGTATCGTATCGGCACGGCCGCCCGTATCCTGAAGGTGCTCGAAATGCCGAACGGCAACCTGACGGTCATCCTGCACGGGCTCGAAAAGGTCGAGATCAGCGAGTTCGTCGTGTCGGAACCCTATTTCAAAGCGTCGGTAGCGACGCTGAAGGATTCGGCGCCCGATCAGAACAACATCGAGTTCGAGGCGCTCGTCGATTCGATCAAGGACGTCGCGCTGAATATCATCAACGTGTCGCCGCAGATGCCCAAGGAAGCCACGTTCGCGATCAAGAACATCGACAACAAGCGCGGCATCATCAATTTCATCTGCTCGAATCTCGATCTGCCCGACAGCGACCGCCAGCGCCTGCTGGAGGCTCCGGGCCTGCTGGCCCGCGCGCGACGTCTGCTCGAGATTCTGGTCCGCGAGCAGCAACTGGCCGAGCTGAAGAACGAGATACAGAGCAAGGTCAAGCAGGACATCGACCAGCAGCAGCGCGAGTATTTCCTGCAGCAGCAGATACGCACGATTCAGGACGAGCTGGGCGGCGATCCGGCCGACAAGGACATCGACGAGCTGCACAAGCGGGCTGCCAAAAAGCGTTGGAAAGCCGAGACGAAGGAGCTGTTTTTCAAGGAGCTCTCGAAGCTGGAGCGGATGAATCCGGCCGTAGCCGAGTATTCCGTGCAGCTCAACTACCTGCAGCTGATGCTCGACCTGCCGTGGGAAAGCTATACGAAAGACAATCTGGACCTGAACCATGCCAAGAAGCGGCTCGACAACGACCACTTCGGGCTGGACGAGGTGAAGGACCGCATCCTGGAGCATCTGGCCGTCATCAAGCTCAAGGGCGATCTGAAGTCGCCTATCCTGTGCCTGTACGGTCCTCCGGGCGTCGGCAAGACGTCGCTCGGCAAATCGGTGGCCGGGGCGCTCAAGCGTAAGTTCGGACGCATTGCGCTGGGCGGTCTGCACGACGAGGCCGAGATTCGCGGACACCGCAAGACCTACATCGGCGCGATGCCGGGCCGGATCATCCAGACGATCAAGCGCTGCGGCTCGTCGAATCCGGTCGTGATACTGGACGAGATCGACAAGATCACCGTCAGCAACCATGGCGACCCGTCGTCGGCCCTGCTCGAAGTGCTCGATCCGGAGCAGAACACGACCTTCCACGACAATTACCTTGATACCGAGTACGACCTGTCGAAGGTGCTGTTCATCGCCACGGCCAACAACGTGGCCAATATCGCCCCGGCGCTGCGCGACCGCATGGAGATGATCAACATTGCCGGTTACCTCCTGGAGGAGAAGGTGCGCATCGCGCTGGACCACCTGCTGCCCAAGCAGCGCGAGGCCCACGGCATCAAGGAGCAGGAGATGACGATGACCCCGGAGGTCGTCGAGAACGTCATCGCCTGCTATACGCGCGAAGCCGGCGTGCGTTCGCTGGACAAGAATCTGGCGAAGATCGCCCGCGCCCGCGCCAAACAGATCGCTTTCGACGAGGCTTTCGCGCCCGAGATTTCGATGAAGGACGTCGAGAAAATCCTCGGCATGCCCAAGTTCCTCAAGGAGGAGTACGAAGTGGGCGGCATGACGGGCGTCGTGACGGGCCTTGCGTGGACCGAGGTCGGCGGCGACATCCTCTACATCGAGTCGGTGCTGACGCCCGGCAAGGGCAAGGTGAGCCTCACGGGCAACCTTGGCGACGTGATGAAGGAGTCGGCGACGATCGCCCACGAGTGGACGATGGCCCACTACAAGGAGCTGGGCATCGACCCCAAGCTGTTCGAAACGAACGACATCAACATCCACGTTCCCGAGGGTGCGATCCCGAAGGACGGTCCTTCGGCCGGCATCACGATGGTCACTTCGATCGTGTCGAGCTATACGGGCCGCAAGGTGAAGGAGCGTATCGCCATGACGGGCGAGACCACGCTCCGCGGACGGGTGATGCCCGTGGGCGGCGTGAAGGAGAAGATCCTGGCCGCCAAACGCGCCGGCATCACGGAGCTGATCCTCTCGGAGGAGAACCGCAAGGACATCGCCGAGATCAAACCCGAATATATCGCGGGCCTCACGTTCCACTACGTGAAGACCAACGAGGAGGTGTTGCAGCTGGCTCTGGAATAGTTTTTTCGTGATGGCGGCGAACTCTGGCGCTTCCTTCGTCGGCTTCGGCAGCCACATACCCCGTGTATGCTTCTGCCTTGCCGGTTTCACGAAGTCCCGGATTGCATCCGCCCTGACGAAAAAACGGGAGGCTGTAATTATGAATTTTGAATTCTGAATTATGAATTTTTTGGCAATCATCCCCGCGCGCTACGCTTCGACGCGCTTTCCCGGGAAGCCGCTGGCGCGGCTGGGCGGCAAGCCCGTCATCCAGCGGGTCTACGAGCAGGTCGCCGGCGTGCTGGACGATGCCGTGGTGGCCACCGACGACGAGCGCATCCGCGACGCCGTGCGGGCCTTCGGGGGACGGGTCGAAATGACCTCCCCGGACCACCGGAGCGGCACCGACCGCTGTTGGGAGGCCTACTGCAAGCAGGGCCGCGAATACGACGTGGTGGTCAACGTGCAGGGCGACGAACCTTTTATCCGTCCCTCGCAGCTGGAGGCCGTGAAACGCTGTTTCGACGACCCCGCGACCGACATCGCCACGCTCGTGAAACCCTTTACGGAGGCTGACGGACTGGCGGCCCTCGAAAATCCCAACTCGCCCAAGGTGGTCCTCGACGCGCAGTCGCGGGCCATCTATTTTTCCCGCTCGGTGATTCCCTACCTGCGGGGCGTTCCGCGCGAAGAGTGGCTCGCGCGCCACACGTTCTACAAGCATATCGGGCTTTACGCCTTTCGCGCCGACGTGCTGCGGGCGGTGACGGCGTTGCCGCAGTCGCCGCTTGAGCTGGCCGAATCGCTTGAACAGCTGCGCTGGCTGGAGAACGGCTACAAGATCGGCGTGGGGATTTCGGAGGTCGAGACCATCGGCATCGACACGCCCGAAGACCTGGAGAAAGCGGAACGCTTCCTCGATTCACAATTCATAATTCACAATTCATAATTATGGGAAGTCTGAAATTTATCGCAGGCCCGTGCGTCATCGAATCGGCCGAACTGCTGGACGCCGTGGGCGAAAGGCTTGCGGCCATCAACCGCACCCTCGGCACGGAAATCATCTTCAAGGCCTCGTTCGACAAGGCCAACCGTACCTCCATATCGTCGTTCCGCGGCCCGGGACTCGAAAAGGGATTGCAGATGCTTTCGGACGTGCGGGCGAAGTGGGGGCTGCGTCTGCTCACCGACATCCACGAATCGTGGCAGGCCGCACCCGTCGGCGAGGTCGTCGACGTGATCCAGATCCCGGCGTTCCTCTGCCGCCAGACCGATCTGGTGGTCGCCGCAGCCCGGACCGGCAAAACGGTGAACGTCAAAAAGGCCCAGTTCCTTTCGGGCGCGGACATGCGCTACCCCTACGAAAAGGCCCGCGAGGCGGGGGCCGGTGACATCTGGCTGACCGAGCGCGGCAACTCGTTCGGCTACAACAACCTCGTCGTCGATTTCCGCAATATCCCCGACATGCTCAAAATCGCCCCTACGGTCGTGATGGACTGCACCCACTCGGTGCAGCGCCCCGGCGCGGCGGGCGGCAAGACGGGCGGCAACCGCGAATTTGTGCCCGCCATGGCGCATGCGGCCAAGGCGTTCGGGGCCAACGGTTTCTTTTTCGAAGTGCATCCCGATCCCGACAAGGGGTTGAGCGATGCGGCCAACATGCTGCGGCTCGACGATCTGGAGACCCTTGTGAAAAGCCTGCTGTAAAATACCCATCTAACTCTCGTTAAGCATGACAGATACGACCAAGGCGCAGATTCTGGAGGTTGCCCGCAAGGCGATCCATACCGAAATGCTGTCGCTCAAACGCATGGAAGACACTCTCGGCGACGAGTTTGCCACGGCCGTGGAGATGATCCTCGGAAGCCGCGGCAAGTGTATCGTTACGGGCATGGGCAAGTCGGGCCTCGTGGGGCGCAAGATCGCCGCGACGCTCGCTTCGACCGGAACCCCGAGTTTCTTTCTCCATCCCGGCGAAGCCTTCCACGGCGACCTGGGCATGATTTCGAAGGAGGACATCGTGGTCGCGCTCTCCTATTCGGGCGAGACGGACGAAATCCTCAAGATCGTCCCCTTCATCCACTCCAACGGCAACAAGCTGGTTTCGATGACCGGAAACCCCGACTCGGCGCTGGCCAAGAACTCCGACGTGCATCTCGACGTGGGGGTGAAGGAGGAGGCTTGCATCCTGCATCTCGCACCCACTTCGTCGACCACGGCGCAGATCGCCATGGGCGACGCGCTGGCCGTGTCGCTGATGCAGATGCGGGGTTTCACGAGCGTCGATTTCGCGCGCCTGCACCCGGGCGGAAGCCTCGGGCGGCGTCTGCTGATGACCGTAGGGAACGTCATGCGCGACCACGATCTGCCCGTCGTGGCGCCCGACTGCCCGGCGGCGGAGATGATCCACGCCATTTCGAAGGGCGGATTGGGGCTGATCGTGATCTGCGAGGGCGAGCGGATCGAGGGCATCGTCACCGACGGCGACGTGCGCCGCGCGATGGAGCGCCTGCGCGGAGAGTTCTTCAATATCAGGGCTTCCGACATCGCCACGCGCAATCCCAAGACCATCTCGCCGGACGAGAAACTGATCGAGGCCGAGAAGATGATGACCCGCAACAAGGTCACCTCGCTGCTCGTGACGGACGCGGCCGGCAAGCTGACCGGGGTGATTCAGATTTACGACATCAAGTTGTAGCAATGCTGCCGGTTTCGGACCGTTTCCGTAAAACGAGGGGAGGTTTTCGAAAAACCTCCCCTCGTCTATTTATTTCCTTATGTAGTGCGGCATTTCGTCCGGCAGCTCCATCGAGATTTCCACCAGCCCGCGGATTTCGCCGCGCTCCCTCCACGCCGTCTGGTAGATCATCTTGCGCACGCCCTGCTTTTCGATGGTGTAGGCGTTCGTGCCTCCCGATGCGAGCATGCGGCGGATCGTTTCGCGCGACCGTTCGTTGTGGCAGTCGAACAGGTTCCGGCCGATCAGGTCGCCGTGTTGGGCGAAGGTCGCACGCGCCTTTTCGTTCATGTAGAGGATCACGCCTTCGGTGTCGCACACCGTGACGGCGCAGTCGGCCTCTTCGGCCCAGGGAAGGGCATTTTCCGTTGTCATTGCTGTATTTTTACGAGTTGTTCGCGGTATGCGTTCAGAATGCGCGACTTGGAGATGAATCCCAGGTAGCGGCCTTGCTTGTCCACGACGGGCAGCATCCAGGCGTGCTTGTCCTCGAATTTCTCCATGACGCTCAAAATCGCCTCGTGTTCGATGATCTTGTCCGGCGGCGGAATCATGTAGTCCGAGATCGGGTGCCCGTACTTCTCGTGTTTGAACATGTCCTCGCGCAGGTCGTCCAGCTGCACCACGCCGATCAGCCGGCCGAAGTTGTCGATCACGGGGAAGATGTTGCGGCGGGCCGTCGAAATGATGTGCACGATGTCGCCCAGGGTCATGTTCTCCTTGATGCGCAGGAAATCGGTTTCCATCAGCTCTTCGAGTTTCAGGAAGACGAACACCGACTGGTCCTTGTCGTGGGTCAGCAGTTCGCCCTTCTGGCGCAACTGCTTGGTGTAGATCGAGTCGGGGTCGAGGTAGTAGTCCACGGCGAACGAGATGCAGGCGGTGATCATCAGCGGGATGAACAGTCCGTAGCCGTTCGAGAGTTCTGCGATCAGGAAGATCGAGGTCAGCGGGGCGTTCATCACCCCCGACATGACGCCCGCCATGCCGACCAGCGTAAACGAGACGATCGACACCTCCCATCCGAACAGCGTGTTGCACACCAGCGCCAGCGAGGCGCCCGTGAAGGCTCCGACGAACAGCGACGGCGCGAACGTACCGCCCACGCCTCCCGCGGCGTTGGTCGTCGACATGGCGATGACCTTGAAGAACATCGTGGCGATGACGAAGAGGATGATCACCCAGTCGATGTCGCGGAAGCGGTAGAAGAGCGAGTTGTTGAACAGCTCCTGCGCGTTGCCGTGCATCAGGGAGGTGAATCCCTCGTAACCCTCGCCGTACAGCGGCGGGAAGACGAAGATCAGGATACCCAGAATCGCACCGCCCCACAGCCATTTCTTGTACTGTTTGTCGATGCTCTTGAAGAAACCTCCGACCCGCGAGTTCATCGACGTGAAATACCACGCCATCAGCCCGCACAGCACGCCGAGCAGGATGAACAGCGGTATCTGCCATAGCTCGAAGGCATCCGCGGGGGCCAGCGTCACGGCCAGAATCGGGTCGAAGCCGCGCAGCATGAAGGCCATCGTCGTCGCAGTGATCGAGGCGATCAGCAGCGGGATGACCGACCCGGCGGTGATGTCGAGCATCAGGATTTCCAGCACGAAGACCACGCCCGTGATCGGGGCTTTGAAGATCGCCGCGAGGGCGGCGCCCGCGCCGCAGCACAGCAGCAGCGTCGTGTGTTTGTAGTTGAGGCGCGCCAGCCGTCCGATGTTCGAGCCGATGGCCGCTCCCGTGAGCACGATCGGGGCCTCGGGTCCCACCGAACCGCCGAATCCGATGGTCGTCGCACCGCCCACGATCGAGGTCCAGCAGTTGTGCCGGGCGATGCGCGAATTGCGGCGCGACATGGCGTAGAGGACGCGCGTCACGCCTTCGGAGATGTTGTCGCGGACGATGTATTTGACGAACAGCGTCGCCAGGATGATGCCCACGGCGGGGTAGATCAGGAAGAGGATATGTGCGCTGTCCACCGGGAACCAGCGTATCAGCCCGCTCTTGATGCCGTGCAGCAGCATTTCGAACAGGTAGGCTCCCAGCCCTGCGAGCACACCGACCACCACGGCCAGCAGCATCATGATCTGCTGGTTGGAGAGTCTCCGGGTCAGCCGGAGAAACTCGAGGTAGATGCGGTCGGCGCGGAAGGACATAAAAAGTTAAAAGTTAAAAGTGAAAAGTGAAACATTGCGATTGACCGAGACCGGGCGGTTTGATTTCATCCTGTACGATGCCCGGTGTGCAAGTCAAATGCCTTTGATTTTCAATTTTTAATTTTCCGTTTTCAACTTGAAATGCTCGGTCTGGCCGTCGATCAGCTCGCGGTCGTCGAAATAGTTGATTTTCATGGCCGCACGGACATCCGCCAGGGTTTCGGCGGCCGCTGCGCGGGCCTTGGCCGAGCCTTCGCGGAGGATGTCGTACACCTCGCCGATGCGCGTCTCGTAGTGGCGGCGGCGTTCGCGGATCGGGTCGAGCATCTCGTTGAGAATGGCGATCAGCAGGCGTTTCACCTTCACGTCGCCCAGCCCGCCCCGGCGGTAGTGGGCCTTCAGCTCGTCGAGCGAAGCGTATTCGGGCAAATATTTCGAAAAATGCTCGGGGCGGCTGAAAGCGTCGAGGTAGGTGAACACCGTGTTGCCTTCGACCTTGCCCGGGTCCTCCACGCGCAGGTGGTCGGGGTCGGTGTACATGCCCATCACCTTCTTCTTGACCTCCTCGGCCGTGTCCGACAGATAGATGCAGTTATTCAGCGACTTGGACATCTTGGCCTTGCCGTCGGTTCCCGGCAGGCGCATGCAGGCCGCGTTCTCGGGCAGCAGGATTTCCGGCTCGACGAGCGTTTCGCCGTACACCGCGTTGAATTTGTGGACGATTTCGCGCGTCTGCTCGATCATCGGCTCCTGGTCCTCGCCCACGGGCACGGTCGTGGCCCTGAAGGCCGTGATGTCCGACGCCTGGCTGATGGGGTAGGTGAAGAATCCGACGGGAATGCCCTGACGCTGGGTCGTGTCGCCTTCGGCGGCGCCCTCGGCGAATCCGCGCAGGGCGATCTCGGCCTTCACGGTCGGGTTGCGCTGCAAACGCTGCACGGTGACCAGGTTCATGTAGTAGAACGCCAGTTCGCACAGTTCCGCCACCTGCGACTGGATGAAGAGCGTCGATTTCGCGGGGTCGAGACCCACCGAGAGGTAGTCCAGCGCCACTTCGATGATATTCTGACGCACCTTTTCCGGGTTGTCGGCATTGTCGGTGAGCGCCTGCGCATCGGCGATCATAATGAATATTTCGTCGAACTCGCCCGAGTTCTGCAGCTCGACGCGGCGGCGGAGCGAACCCACGAAGTGGCCCAGATGGAGCCGGCCCGTGGGACGGTCGCCGGTAAGGATGATTTTTGCCATATTTTTAGAGAAAGTACATTTTGCAGGCGAAGATACGAAAAACTATGCGGCAATGCGAAAAAGTTGTCCGATATAGATTTTTTTTATATCTTCGCTTTCTCAAATAGACGCCTGTTATGACAATCATCCAACTCGAATATCTGCTGGCCGTGGCCAACTGCGGGAGTTTCTCGCTTGCGGCCGAACATTGTTTTGTGACGCAACCTTCTTTGAGCATGCAGGTTAAGGCGCTTGAAGAGGAGCTTGGCGTGGTGCTTCTGGACCGTTCGAAAAAGCCCGTCATTCCCACCGAGGCGGGCGAGGTGGTGCTGGAACAGGCGCGCGAGACGATCAAGGCGTACAATTACATCAAGGAGGCCGTTTCGGAGCTCAAGGGCGAAACCGCGGGCAAACTGCGGCTGGGCGTCATCCCGACCATCGCGCCCTACCTGCTGCACAAATTCATTCCGGCCTTCGTGCGCGACTACCCGAAGGTCGAGCTGGAAATATCCGAGATGATCACTTCGGACATCGTCGAGGCGCTCAAGCGCGACCGTATCGACGCGGCGCTGGTCGCCAGCGGCACCTGCGGCGAGGGCATCCTCGAGCAGGAGCTTTTCAACGACCGCTTCTACGCTTACGTGTCGCCCGAAAATCCGCTCTATGAGCGGCAGAATATCCGTATCGAGGAGATCGACCTCAAGGACCTGGTGATCTTGAGCCCCGGCAACTGCATGCGCGACCAGATCATCGAACTCTGCCAGGCCCGGCGTTCGATGCCGTCGCACTATTCGTTCGAATCGGGTTCGCTGGATACGCTCATGCGGATCGTCGACTGCACGTCGTGTCTGACGATCATTCCCGAAATGGCCGTCGAATACATCCCCTCGGACCGCCGCGACCGGCTGAAAACCCTTTCGAAAGGGGCTACCTCGCGCAAGATCGCCGTCGCCGTGCGCCGCACCTACGTCAAGAACTCGATCATCCGGGCCTTGACCGAGACCATTCTGGCCAATGTTCCGGGTGCGAAGGCATAGCTTCCGCTCTCTGAAAGAATGCGCCCGGCCTGCAAAACGCAGGCCGGGCGCATGTCGATTATCCGGTCGGTTATTCCGGAATCGTTACTTTGGTCGCTTTTCCCGTCCAGTCGGCGAAGATTGATTTGCCGTCGGAAAGTTTGACGGAGAGTTTGACGGAGAAATTATCCCCGTCTCTGGTGACAGTGAGCATTCCGTAGGAGACTGTTGCCGAAGAGATGTCGTCTCCATTGCTTACCGTAATTCTTTCAAACGAGTGTACGATGTCGAACTCTGTTTCACCGATTGCCCCGACGGAGAGGTATGGTCTGAGAGGCCCGGTTTGGGTAACGGGTTCTGTGAGGTCGATAGTTTTGCCTATCAGGGATTCAGAAACTTCTATATCGACACCGTAGTCGGACATTGTAAACGGTAATGTTGAAAAATACTCTCTGAATAGAATGAGGTCGTATGAGGTTTCCCATTGCTCGTCGGCTTTTTCTTCCACATAGAAAGCGCTTTTGACCTCGCAGATCTGACCATTGACGGTGATCGTCTGCATGGTGGTTACTTTTTCGTCCTTGCAGGACGTCGTGGCCAGTGCGAGTGCGCCGGTCAGACAGAACATGAAGATTTTTCGCATAAATTGAACTTGGGTTAGTTGGAGTATCTCCAAAAGTAGTGATAAAAAACGAATCCGGCGACAAAAAGGGCGAAATAATGAATCGCTTCCGGAACAATATGCCCGCTTGCGGCGCGATTTTTACCGCGTTGCTTTCAAATCTCATTCTCTTTTCATACCTTTGCAAGGTTATAGATACCTATTGAACATTTATGGATAAACTGATCGAAACGATCGTCAGCGCGATTGAAGATAAAAAAGGTAAGAATATTGTATCGTTGGACCTCTCGGGATTCGATGGAGCGATCTGTTCGCATTTCGTGGTCTGCAACGCCGATTCCACGACGCAGGTGTGCGCCATAGCCGCCGAAATCGAGGAGAAGGTGTTCGAGAAATTGGGCGAGAAGGTGTGGCGCATCGAAGGCCAGCAGAACGGCGTGTGGGTCGCCATGGACTATGTGGACGTCGTGGTGCACATTTTCCAGACCGAGCTTCGGAGCTTCTACAAGCTCGAGGAGCTGTGGGCCGACGCACCGCTGGTGAAATATGAATACGAAGAGTAATCCGGATTATGGCACAGAAAAGCAAGAACAACAATAAAATGAATATGAACATGCCGCGGCCTTCGATGCTGTGGATCTACGGCCTGATCGGTTTGTTCATCATCGGCTGGTATCTGTTCGACGGCAGCAATGAAGCGCCGCTGCCCAGCGACTGGACCACCGTGCAGGAGATGGTTGAGAAGGGCGACGTGGAGAAGATCCAGGTCGTGAACCGCGACCAGGCGCAGGTGTTCCTGAAAAAGGAGGCCGGCGAGAAGTACCGTAACGACTCGGTGGACAAGCGTTTCCGCCGCCTGCCCGAGTCGGGCGTGCAGCTGACTTTCACCATCGGTTCGGTAGATTCGTTTCGCGAGGATTTGAAGGCCGCCGAGGAGAAGTCGGGGCAGACCGTTCCGGTGATCTATGAAAACAAGGCCAACGACTGGACCTCGATTCTGATCAACCTGCTGCCGTGGGTGGTGATCATCGGAGCGTGGTTCTTCATCATGCGCTCCATGTCGCGCGGCGCGGGCGCCGGAGGCGGCGGTGGCATTATGAACGTCGGCAAAGCCAAGGCGCAGGTCTTCGACAAGGACAACTCCAAGCGCGTGACGTTCAAGGATGTGGCCGGCCTGGAGGAGGCGAAGGTCGAGATCATGGAGATCGTCGATTTCCTCAAGAAGGCCGACAAATACAAGGAGCTGGGCGCCAAGATTCCGAAGGGCGCGCTGCTCGTAGGCCCTCCGGGAACGGGCAAGACCCTGCTGGCCAAGGCCGTCGCAGGGGAGGCCAACGTGCCGTTCCTCTCGATTTCGGGTTCCGATTTCGTCGAGATGTTCGTCGGCGTGGGCGCCTCGCGTGTCCGCGACCTGTTCGAGCAGGCCAAGCAGAAGGCTCCCTGCATCGTCTTCATCGACGAGATCGACGCCATCGGCCGCGCCCGCGGCAAGAACGCCGGATTCTCGGGCAACGACGAGCGCGAAAATACGCTGAACCAGCTTCTGACGGAGATGGACGGCTTCCAGACCAATACGGGCGTCATCGTTTTGGCCGCCACCAACCGGGCCGACATCCTCGACAAGGCGCTGATGCGCGCCGGGCGTTTCGACCGCCAGATCGAGGTGGGACTTCCCGACGTGAAGGAGCGCGAGGAGATTTTCAACGTCCACCTGCGTCCGCTGAAGCTCGATCCGCAGCTGGACCGTTCGTTCCTGGCGCGCCAGACCCCCGGTTTCTCGGGCGCCGACATCGCCAACGTCTGCAACGAGGCCGCGCTGATCGCCGCGCGCCACAACAAGAAATTCATTTCGAAAGAGGACTTCCTCGCCGCCATCGACCGCATCGTGGGCGGCCTGGAGCGCAAGAACAAGATCATCACCGACGAGGAGAAGCGCGTGATCGCCTTCCACGAGGCGGGACACGCCACGGTGAGCTGGATTCTGGAGCATGCCAGCCCGCTGATCAAGGTGACGATCATCCCGCGCGGCAAGGCGCTGGGCGCCGCCTGGTATCTGCCCGAGGAGCGTCAGATCACCACGCGCGAGCAGATGATGGACAAGCTGGCCGCTACGCTCGGAGGCCGCGTTTCCGAGCAGCTGACCTTCGGCGAGATTTCGACCGGGGCGCTCAACGACCTGGAGCGCGTCACCAAGCAGGCTTATGCCATGGTGGCCTACTACGGCATGAGCGAGAACGTCGGCACGCTCTCCTTCTACGACTCCACGGGCCAGAGCGACATGGCCTTCACGAAGCCCTATTCGGAACTGACGGCCCAGCAGATCGACGCCGAGGTCAAGCAGGTGATCGAGAAGGCCTACAAGATGGCCGAGAAGGTGCTCCGCGAACATGCCGACGGTCTGAAAGAGCTGGCCGAACTGCTGCTCTCCCGCGAGGTGGTCTTCACCGAGGACGTCGAGCGCATCTTCGGTCGCCGCAAGAAGGACATCGAACGCGAACGCCGCGAGGCCGAGGCGAAAGCCAGGGCCGAGGGCGGCAAACCCGCCGGAGAGGAGCCGCAGGCCGGCAAGCAGGCCGCCGCGAAGATCAAGTCGGAGATCGCTGCGATGATCGTCGCCAAGAGCACGGCCGCAGGCGTCAGGGAGGCCGTCATGGATCCCGCCTTCATCAAGGAGATGCTGTTGTCCGTGGCCAAGAACTGGAACGGCGCCGACGCCGGCAAGGTGGAGCTGAAGGCGCTGCTGCCCGAAGCCGACCGCGCCAAGCTCGACGAGGCGTTCGGCAAGAGCGCTCAGGAGCTGCTCTCCGCCGGTATCGAAGTGGGTTATTCCAAGGAGGTGAAGACGGGCTTCAAGGTAGGCGCCAAGGAGGGCGGTTACTACATCTCGTTCTCCGACGCCGATTTCGACGCCCTGCTGGGCGAATACCTGCGCGAGAAGGTTTCGGACATGCTTTTTAAGGCGTAACGCGTATGTTCGCAACGGAATATTATTGTCTGGTAGCCGGACTGAAGGAGTACTCCCTCGACGCCGACACCAAGGGTTTCGACGCCAAAGCCATCGTCGGGGAGATTCTCGACGGCGTTTCGGCTTCGGATGCGGCTCAGGTGCGTCTGCTGTACGGCTACTACGATTGTGAGAATATCGCTTCGCTGCGCGCGGGGCGCTCGGCGCACAATCCGCTGGGCAACTTCACGCGCGAAGAGCTGGAAGAGGAGGTGAAGGCTCCCAAGCGCCTGCCCGCCG
>OGRH01001417.1_pt1 | contig 15260 bp, 10 predicted proteins | sample 1553461 | NCBI WGS metagenome assembly OGRH01 (sample SAMEA2580092, study PRJEB22360) | human gut metagenome | biome: human gut; feature: human-associated habitat; material: faeces | place: Denmark | collected 2008/2010
GTTGACGAGCTGAGCATGAAGATCGAAAAGGGCGGTCTGGTCGGTCTCATCGGCCCGAACGGCGCCGGCAAGACCACCGTCTTCAATATGCTGACCGGCGTATACCGCCCGACTGACGGCGGTATCCGTCTGGACGGACAGAACCTCATCGGCAAGAAGCCGCACGAGATCTGCAAAATGGGCGTTGCCCGCACCTTCCAGAACATCCGCCTGTTCTCCGAACTGAGCGTTCTGGACAACGTAAAGACCGGTCTGCACAACCAGATCACCTACTCGTTCGCGGAAAGCATGTTCCACCTCGGCTCCTACCGCAAAAAGGAGAAGCAGATGGATGAAAAGGCGCTCGAGCTGCTGCGCGTGTTCGATCTGGACGGCGTAGCCGACTACAAGGCGGCAAACCTGCCTTACGGCAAGCAGCGCAAGCTCGAGATCGCACGCGCCCTGGCCACCGGCATGAAACTGCTGTTGCTCGACGAGCCGGCGGCAGGCATGAACCCGACGGAGACCGAGGATCTGCTCAACTGCATCAACACTGAAATTCTTTATATCATGCTGTAAAACTACTGATACATTATTACTTTTAATTCCTTCTATAACATTAGCCACAACCTGTGATGTGCTTGTTGTTCCACCTGCATCTCCACTAGAAACATTCCAGTCACAATATCTGAATCCTCGCTCCTCAACAGCACATACAAGCTGGCTCATTATGCCATAGCAGTACTTTTTACTTATTGTGTTACTAGAACCACCTGGAAATCTTACAAGATCTGCTGCTTTTCCAGTCTGTGCAGTTATAATACTATTCATCTCGTCAAAATCTGCAAAATATGTATCTACACTCTGATATATCTTTGCATAATCATGTGATGCTGAATGTATTGCAACAGTATGTCCCCGCTGTGCTTCTTGTGCAATAAGATTCTGATAATCCGGTTTTCCATTAGTAACAAAAAATGTTGCCTTAACATTATATCTGTCAAGAATATCAAGCAGCTTTTCTGTATATGGTCCGGGACCATCATCAAAAGTCAGATAAACAACCTTATCACCCGGATTAACTGCATCATCTGACATTGGTGCAACTACCTTCACAGTTCTTTGCACTTCAGATTCATTACCACAATTATCAGATACATTGTATGTTACTGTATATTTTCCTGCATTAGCTGTATCAACATTCCCAGATACTGATACCTTATCAGTTACATCTCCATCACATATATCCACAGCTGTATACCCCGGTTCATTATATGTATCTCCCATCCTGATATAATACACCTCACCGCCGGTAAGTGATATCTGTGGAGCTGTAGTATCTTCTACATGTATAACACGTTCTGTAAATGCTTCATTACCAGAAGAATCTTTAACTGAATATACAATTGTAGTATCACCTTTTGTATATGTATCAACCTCCGCAGAAGTCTCCACTTTATCTGTAATATCACCATCATAATTATCAACTGCAGAAAATCCTGCTTCTTCATAATTACTTCCGGCTTCTATGGTAATCTCTGTATCTCCTGAAAGACTAATAACAGGTGCCTGAGTATCCACAACTTTTACTGCTACTTTTCTAGAAATATGTTTCTTCTTTTTTGACGCAACAATCTTAATGTCATACTTTCCAAGCTTTGTGACATCAACATTTCCCTCAATCTCTATATCTGTCTTATTATCTTTCTTTCCAAGCACATTCTTCTTAATAGTTTCATTAATATCCGCTTCATCATCAGTACTTCCATACTCAACAACTAAAGTATCAGGGCATGACACCACAAGACTGTTCTCCTTAACAGACCTGATGATAAATATTATCACCAGCACCATAAGAACTGTAACAGAACCTGCCATTAAATATTTAACCCATCTATTATTCATAAAACATACCAACTTTCTCATTTGAACATAATATTGTATGGGTATTATACTTCTTTAATGCATAATAAGCCAGTAAAAACATTAAGAAAATCAAGCTATTTCGATAATTCTTCCAGTTCTCGCATTGGTTCTGTGTGAAATTGATATAACAGTCCTGTTCTTGCTTACCCTGTTTAATGCATCAAGCACATTTTTCTCAGTATCAGCATCAAGATTAGCTGTTATCTCATCTAGCAGAAGCAGTTCAGGCTTTGCTGCTGCAGCCCTTGCAATTGACAATAACTGCCACTGTCCCTGTGAGAAATCTTCTGGCTTGCATATAGTATCATATCCATTGTCAAGTTCCATAATTGCATCATGAATACCTGCTGCCTTAGCTGCTTCAATTACATCTTCATCAGTAATTGATACATCATACAGTGTTATCTGGTCTTTGACAGTTCCTGGAACCATATGAAAAGTCTGCTCAACATATCCATATATTCTCCTCTTTTCACTATCCGGAATAGCCGTAGCCTTCTGACCTGCAATTGATACGCTTCCTTTATCCGGCTCGTAAAGCCCAAGAAGGAGCTTGAATATTGTACTCTTTCCTGTACCTGTTCTTCCCGACAGAGTAACCTGCTCTCCCTCCTTAACAGAAAAACTTAAGTTCTCCACAACATTTTTATCATCATATGCAAATGTTACATTATTGAAATCGACAATCACATCACTGTCAGCTTCCATGGCTGTATTCTCTGCAATGTATGAATCCTTCTTAACTGATAATTCATTCATCTCGAAAAATTCATTTATTCTATGTACTCCGGCTATTGCTGACTGTATAGTCTGAATCTCCATACCAAGGCTCTCAACAGGAGCAAATATCTGTGAAATATAATTAATTACCGCAACTGCTGTACCTGCTGACATGCCAAAAAATGCAAGCACTGTCTGGTTACCTGATGCTGAAAAAAGCATTACCACAGCAACAACAATTGCATTGAGAGTAAGAATTACAGGTGAATATACTGCATCATAGAAATTAGTTTTCTCAACTGCTGCGTAACTTTCACATATATATTCATCGTATCTTTCTGCCATATAATTTTCCTTGCCAAGTGTATGTATTGTTCTTATGTTGTGAAGAGTTTCCGGCACATGTCCTGATGCTCTTCCTACAGCTTTTCTGTTCTCAATCTGTGCTGCCAGCATATTCTTCTGAATAATTCTTGTGAATACGAACAGGAATGGAAGAATAACAAGAAGCACAATGGCAAGTCCCTTATTCTTAAACCATATAACAGCAACTATACTTATTATCTTACAGGCATCAGCAAACATACTGATAATTCCTGATGTAAACAAATTCTCAACTGTATCAGCATCACCAACGAATCTTGAAACAACAGTTCCCGGCTCCTGACTTGTAAGACCGCTTGTTGTAAGACAGCTGTACTTATACATCAACGCACTCCTTAATGAATGTGTAATCTTCTGTCCGAATACTGTAAGAAAAGTTTCTCTTGCACTCTCCATAAAACCGGTTACAAGAAGAAATCCGAAATACATAAGAACCATATAAAATGTGGGCATTGTACCTGATGCAACTGTATCAATAATCTTTGCAAGAATAAGTGGTGGAAACAGTGCCATTACAATTGCACCAACAACAGTAATTGCAATTCCTGCTGTAAGCATCCACTTTTCTTTTATTGTGTTCAATATAACTCTGCCAACACTTTTATTCTTCATCAGATGCGCCTCCCCTCTGTTCGTTATAAAGAGCTGCATACTGCGGACATCTATTCATAATCTCATCATGTGTACCGGCTATAGCTTTTCCATTCTCCATCCATATAACCTTATCCATCTGTGGAAACAGATATAATCTGTGTGAAATAAGAATCACAACACAATCCTTAGTGTATTCCTTAAGATTAGCAAATACTTTTCTTTCAGTGTCCTTATCAAGTGCTGAAAATGGATCATCTAATATAATTAACGGCTTCTTATGGCAGAGTGTTCTGGCAAGTGCAAGTCTCTGTGCCTGTCCTCCTGACAATCTCACACCGGTATTACCAACATAAGTTTCCTGTCCATTTTCCATCTCATTTACTTCTTCATCAAAGCATACTGCCTTAAGAAACCTTGTTGTATCTGCATTATCACCAAGCTGAATATTATTCTTGACTGTATCATTAAACAGTTCAGGGTCATGTCCAAGATATGCTACAACCCCTGCCTTTTTCGCATCATCAAGTTCTGAAAGTTCATTGCCTGCAATCTTAATGCTCCCCTTATATGGATATTCACATAAAAACACCTTTCCAAGAGTTGACTTGCCACATGCAACAGAACCCGTTACTCCGATTATGTCACCTTTTTCTGCTTCAAATGTTACATTTTCGAATATATCAGGGCCTCCCGGATAAGCAAATGTAAGTTCTTTTACTTCAAGTGAGTCACACTTTACACTGTTATCCGCATCTTCATAATTTTCATGCTTCATAAGCGGTTTAATTCTCTTCCATGACACCTGTGCCTTATGTACTGCATTAAACAGCTTTGCTGCATGTGAGGACTTCTTAGAAAGCTTTGCAAAGCATGATACATATGTAGCTAAAATAGCAATATCCCATTCTTTCCAGCCTGTTCCCAGAACATTTCTGCTTCCAAAATATAATATAAATATAACTCCGGCAAGTGCTATAACCTTGTATATCGGAGGAAATGCTGTTCCCCATATATTAGCTCTTACTGCCGACTTTTCATAGGCTGTAAGATTATCTTCATACGCCTGTTTTCTTTCCTGCTCACAGCCATATACACGATATGTAACCGCATTTTCTGCTCTTTCAAGCGTTGCTTCACTAAGCCTTCCTGACTGTACCTTATATTCTGCACCTGTCTTTTGTACAACAGCCTTCATCTTCTCTGCAATGATATAAGATATCGGCGGGAATATCATACATATAAGCCCAAGTCTCCAGTCATAGAAAAGAAGCATTCCTGCATATGCTGCAAGTGCAACACCCGTATCAAATATCTCAGTCGTGAACTTTCTCATCCCTTCAGCACAATCATCAACATCCAGGATAGCTTTAGTAAGAATATCTCCTGCGCCTTCCTCCTGTAACTGTGGTCTGCTCTTATGTACAAGGCTGTTATACAGAACCTCTTTCATGTTCTTATTAACATTATTAGCGAATCTTCTTACATAAAATCTCTTGATATACCTTGATATCTGCACTACTGCAATGGCAATTACATAACATAACACAAGAATAAGCATATCTGTAAATGTTGATTTACCGCCAAGTATATTAACAAGACAGCCTGTCATTCTTCCTTCAAACCACGGACCTGCAAGGAGTCCGAGATTGTATATAAGACCAGATATCGTTATTATCAGAAGTATATTCCACTGGGATTTAAAATAATATGACACCCTGTCGGTCATAATATTATTCCTTCCTGTGTTACTCATCTTCTTCAGCCTCTATTCCTATATGTGAACCTCTTTCTGACAATACGTCTATTTTATAAAGTCAATTAAAACTCAAATATATATGTATTCTTAACTTTCTCAAGAACTTCCTTAAATAACACATTATTAAACTGTGTGTTATCTATATCTTTTACGATCTGTTCTGCTTTGGCATATTCGCCTTTGTTGACATACACATTATAATCAATTGCTTTCTTGTAAGCGTCTGCAAATGTATAATAATCCTGTGTATCATTAGCAATATCTTTACCCATTCCAATGTTGTATTCTGTCTTTTCAAGAAGTCTGTCATAACTTCCATCAATAAAATCCTGATAAAGACTGTCTTCCTCATACCCCGACATTCTTCCATTAATTCTGTACATATCTTCAAATATATCAGCTGCGCATGGAATTATAATAACAATCATAATCGCACATATCACATAGAAAAGAACTGATATATTAAACTTTTTCTTTATTATTCTTCTCATTCAACTCCCCTCCTTGTAATGAGTGTTAGTATATCCGTCTGTGACATATCAGCAAGTCCTGATATATCTTCATCTGTCAGATTAAAATACGCCTTTAATAATTCATGTGACTTCTCATGCATATCCTTAATATACTTTGCACTTTCCTCTGAAACATTGTGATAAGATGAATTAAAACATCTGTCCACATCATCTTCCATTTCAGAAACTGCTCTTGCTATAGTGTTCATATACTCACTGCTGTAGTATGAATTATTTTCTTCCTCCATCATATTAATTATACCTTTTCTGAGATATGTATAATTACTTGCAACATTGTAGAAATCATTCCATGCATATCTGTCACCATTATCTTTTAATGAACAGTCTCCATTAGAATACATACTATATACAGTTGTATATTCTCCATCCTCCAGCAGCTTTCTTAATCTTGTCTGTATTTCCTCACTATGCGAGTCATAATACTTCTGCTGTTTTCTCTGTGCCATATCATAACCAAGCATAGTATTGCTTCCTATAACAGCCAGTGCAAGAGCAATAATTGATATAACAAGTGCCGTTACCGGAGCAATGTATTTGACAAACCATTTGCTGTTGCCAATTACTTTGGAACGTGTTCTGTTAAACTTTTTATCATATTGCTCCATATCATCAATATGCTTCTTAAATTCAACATTAGGCGAACCGCAATTAGGGCAGAATTTCTGGGTCATCTGTATAGGTGCACCACAATTATAACATTTCATGGCTTATTTCCCTCCCTCATTATATCTCTGATACAGCGACTGCTCATAATTTTCTCCAAGCTTATAATCGTAATAGCCGTCCTGATATAGCTCATTAAGCATTGTCTCTATCTCTTTGTCAGTGGCTTTTGCTGTGTTACTCAGATAATCTTTTGCCTCTTCAACCCATCCATCTACAAGCTTCTTTTCATCTGATGAACACTGAATGTAATAATTATAATCATAATCTTTTTTATTATAGAAATGTATGATATCTAATGACTCTCTAAGCCCTCTTGAAAATTCATATTCTGTAAGCTTCTCTTGACTGCGCGTCTTATCGTATGTATCCGAAGCACTACTATAATACCTGTCATAGATATTAATCAAATAATAATGGCTCCATTTTCTAATCAAATTCAAATCACCTTTATAGTTCTTTAAAAGTGCCGATACCTGTCCATAATCACCCTTATCATATAAAGAATTGAGTTCATTAATATTATCATTATACCATTCTAATGACTTGTGTATCTCTTTTCTGTTTCGTGAAGAATCATACATGCTTGTATATGAGCCATATCCAAACAGACTTCCGGCAAAAACTGCTGCTGCAATTGCAGCACATACTATGCCTGCACTTTTCAAAGTACTCTTAATGATGTATTTTCTGGCATTCTTATCAAGAGACTCCATTCCTTCATTCAGGTTATACAGATCTTTCATGTACTTCTGTTCTGAATTCTCATACTGCATCGCACCACAATATGGGCATGCAGTCTCGTTATCTCCTATATCTGCCCCACAATTACTGCATATCATAGCTCTATCCCCTTTTATCAGTTATTGTATTATGCAGATACTCCTTTAATCTGCATAATTATCTTTTATAATACTCTGCAATTGTACCAACTACAACATCCATCTGTAAAGGTTTTGACAGATGAGCATTCATTCCGGCTTCAACACATTTTCTGGCATCCTCCTCAAATGCATTGGCTGTCATTGCAATTATCGGAATCTCCACAGCATCAGGTCTTTCCATAGCTCTTATAGCTTTGGTCGCTGCAATTCCGTCAAGCTTTGGCATCATAATATCCATAAGAATCACATCATATGTATGTGGTGCACACCTTGTAAATTCCCTGACAGCCTGCTCACCATCACTGACAACAGTAACATTAGCGCCTTCATCCACCAGAAGAGTCTGTGCAATCTCAGCATTAAGTTCATTATCCTCTGCTAGCAGAATCTTAATTCCCGAAATATCATTACTGCTCTTTTCCCTATCATCCGTTATTTCTTCAACTTTGCTTGCAATCTCGAAAGGAATTCTGATTACAAATGTTGAGCCTTCCCCTTCCTTGCTTGTGACACTAATTGTTCCATTCATTTTGTCAACCAAGCTCTTAACAATAGCCATCCCAAGTCCTGTTCCCTGATAAACACTTCTGGCATCAGTCTTTTCCTGTACAAATGGTTCAAATATATGATCAAGAAATTCTTCACTCATGCCAATTCCCGTATCAGTAACAGTCCATTCATATGTAACAATTCCATCCTGTGTTCCAATACATTTAAAATATGTTGAAACCTTTCCTCCAGCTTTATTATATTTAATGCAGTTAGCGTATATATTTAGAAATAACTGGCGTAAATGCAGAGGACTTCCGTATACATATGGATACATAACTTTTCCTGCCACCTTGTCATACTTAATATTAACACCTGCATCTGAGGCACGCTGTTCAACTATAGTAATAATATCCTTTGCAAGCTTGTTAAGATCCACAATCTCTCTTGAAAGCTCAATCTGGCCATCCTCTAACTTACTCATCTGGAGAATGTCATTAATAAGTGATAAAAGATGATTAGCAGCTATTGACATTTTCTTTCTGTTAGTATTAATCATATCTGTATCTTCTTTATGGCTCTCATCAATTCTTAACAATCCGATTATGCCATTAAGCGGCGTCCTTATATCATGTGTCATTCTTGATAAGAAATCAGTCTTGGCAGCATTAGCCTTTTCCTCTCTGCGTACTGCCTCCTGTAACTGCTCATTTTTTTCCTGCAGCGTCTTTGCATACTGTTGCTGCATTTCATACTGTTCGCGCTCATATACCTGAACTGTTTTCCAGCGCATCATATTAAGTACAAGTACAGCAAACATGTAGACGGCAAATGTATACTGCATGTTTCTTGGTGTTGTCTTAAAAACATTTCTTTCCGGCATATAAACATACACATAATAATCTCTCCCACGTTCCATAAGACCATAATTATGTGAACCCCACCTTCTGTTACTATCAGCATGTACTATTTTGCCACTTACACCAGTCTTCTTTATCTTTTTTAATACATTATATTTGTCAACATCTTCACCAACCATACTGTCATCATTAGACGCTATTATCTGATTTCCCTTTGTAACAACAATCTTTCCATCTTCCCTGTCATCATAACCTGATAATATATGTGTAAATGAAAGATTGTAATTATTAACATACTCTGCCGGTGTGTGGTAATAAACAACAACTATCCCACTTGAATCCGCCATACCACATGCTGCAAGGTCAACATATGAACCATCTTCACAGTCAATTCTTATTGCGTATGTTTTTTCAGTATTATCAACAACATCAATAAGTGAAGTACTGTCAAGATATTCGTTAAGCTCATCTGCACCATATTCATCTGTATATTCCTGTGCTATAAGATTACCTTTTGAATCCATGATTATAACTGCCGTCAGATAACATTCCTGCATATTCTTTTTGATAAATTCTTCTGTAAATATATCTTTATCTGAAAGGCTGCGCTCATATGTGATATTATGTTTTATCTGCTGCGCACTTTCAATTACCCTGAGCAGGCTCTTGGTTTCTGACGCAAGATTAAGTCTTGTAAAGCTGTTGCACTGTTCATTAATATAATGCGCAGTATCTGAAAGTGTTTCCTGTGTAGTTTTTATATCAACATTTACAGCAATAAAAAACACAATCATCATTATAAACAGTCCTGATATAATCTCAATCGGCCATATTCTTTTTCTCTTCTTTCTGGCAATGGTATTATTTTCCATAACTATCCACCTCCAGATATTTATCCGCATCAGAAATATATCTGCTGATTATCTTCTTCTCTGTACCATCATTTCTCATCTGATTAAGAACTTCTGTAAGCTGCCTCTCAATCCCACGGTCATCATTTTTGTCAAATGCTACCCCAAGTCCTACTGTCTCTAATGGTTCATCAAGAATCCTGAACTCAATATTATAATCTTTCATGTACTGGCATATTGCAGTTTCATGAGCCGCAAGAGCATCTGCATAGCCTTTGCTTAAAAAAGGATATATAAGTTCTCTTTTCTGCAAAGCTATCAATGACCAGACAGCCGGAATATGCTCATCAGTTCTGTTAAGAAATATCTTCTCAGGTCTCGTTGTAGTCTGTACAGCAATTGTCTTTCCTTCAAGATCCGCAAGAGAATATATATCACTTTCCTTATTCACAGCAACAACCTGACGGCTGGTCATATAAGGTCCTGCCCATCTGTATTCATTCTCCCTGCCATCCATGCTAAAGCTTCCCCATGCACAATCAATTGTTCTGTCAGCAAGAAGATTCTTCTTATCCTCCCAGTCAATATATATGAATCTGGCCTTATAGCCCATTCTTTTAAATGCTTCCGTAGCAAGCTCAACATCAATTCCAGTAGCATTGCCATCTGTATCAACATAATTATATGGCGGATAGTTGTCACTTCCTATGACTATTTCCGGCAATCCAGCCTCATTATTGTGACTGTCTGACCATTCTTTTTTCCCACAGCCATAAAAAGAAGCTGCATATATGCTTAGCATACATATTATAATCAAAAAGCTTTTAATCCTACGCACTTACTTTCCATCTCCTACATATTTATAAAATATGTTCTATTATAATACAAAAAGCTGCTGATTACTAATCAGACTGACAGTTTTCGTTCGACATAATTCGACAATTTTTTTATAGTCAGTTTTCATCTGACCATATTCCTGATTTATTCTGACCTTATTCTGGCATGTGACATTTTTATTAAATTGGATATTTCTTTATGACCAGTTGTGCAATATTATATGTAAAAATCAATTCATAAAATTCATTTTCAAGGAGGTCAGTTATGACAACAAATTCACAATATGAATTAAACAAAGGACTTGCACAGATGTTAAAGGGTGGCGTAATCATGGATGTTACTACTCCTGAGCAGGCTAAGATTGCAGAGGCTGCTGGTGCATGTGCTGTTATGGCACTTGAGAGAATCCCTGCCGATATCAGGGCTGCAGGTGGTGTTTCGCGTATGAGCGACCCTAAGATGATTAAAGGTATTCAGGATGCTGTAAGTATTCCTGTTATGGCAAAATGCCGTATTGGTCATTTCGTTGAAGCACAGATTTTACAGGCAGTTGAGATCGACTATATTGATGAATCTGAAGTATTATCTCCTGCTGATGATATATATCATATTGATAAAACCCAGTTCAAAGTACCTTTCGTATGTGGTGCAAGAGATTTAGGAGAAGCATTAAGAAGAATCAATGAAGGTGCTTCCATGATAAGAACAAAAGGTGAACCTGGTACGGGGGATGTTGTTCAGGCTGTACGACACATGAGAAAGATGAATTCTGAAATCAGAAAAATAACATCTATGCAAAAGGACGAGCTTTTCGAGGAAGCTAAACAGTTACAGGTTCCATATGACCTTGTCCTCTATGTACATGATAATGGAAAGCTTCCTGTAGTAAACTTTGCTGCCGGAGGTGTTGCTACTCCTGCAGATGCCGCTCTTATGATGCAGTTAGGTGCTGAAGGTGTATTTGTAGGTTCTGGTATATTCAAGTCTGGAAATCCTGCTAAGAGAGCTTCTGCCATAGTTCAGGCTGTCACTAACTACACAGATGCTGCACTTATTGCTAAATTATCAGAAGATTTGGGCGAAGCCATGGTTGGTATTAATCCTAGCGAAATACAGATAATCATGGAAGAAAGAGGCAGATAATATGAAAATAGGCGTACTTGCTGTGCAGGGTGCATTCATTGAGCACGAACATATTATTGAAAAAATCGGACATGAAGTAGTTGAAATACGTCAAAGAAAAGACCTTGATGGCATTGACGGAATTATCCTTCCGGGCGGTGAAAGCACTGTTCAGGGACAGCTTCTAAGAAAGCTGGATATGCTTGCTACTATTAAGTCTTTAATAGCAGATGGTCTTCCAACACTTGCAACCTGTGCCGGTCTGATTCTTTTAGCCGGACACATTGACAATGACGACAGTGTACATATTGGAACTCTGCCTGTCACTGTAAAAAGAAATGCATATGGAAGACAGTTAGGCAGCTTTGTAAGAACTGCTCCTATGAAGGGCTTTGATGAATTTCCAATGATATTTATCCGTGCGCCATACATTTCATCAATTAAGGATAACGTTGATGTTCTTGCAGCTGTTAATGACAGAATTGTTGCTGTTCAATATAATAACCAGATTGGTCTTGCATTTCACCCTGAACTTTCAGGTGACACTAGAATTCATGAGTATTTTATATCACTCTGTGAAAAATAATCTGAATCATAATATTTAATTGACACATTTACACATATATATTAGTATAATATCAATAAGAGGGAGTAGTTAGCATCGTATCCGGTGCAATAGTAATCGTCATCACGCTGAACAGCCGGTTATTATTACAATTAACGAGACTTTTATCAATTCATTTTTGATGCGATAAAGGTCTCTTTTTATATCATTCCATTCCTTTATCGCAAGAAAGGAGCTTATTATGGAATATTTGTTACTACTCATCGGTTTCGTGCTATTAATAAAAGGCGCGGATTTCTTCGTGGAGGGAAGTTCTTCCCTTGCCAAAATCCTTAAAGTACCAAGCGTTATCATCGGACTTACCATTGTTGCAATGGGGACCAGTGCCCCTGAAGCATCTGTTAGTATTAACGCTGCCCTTTCTGGCAGTAATGACATTGCAATCAGCAATGTTGTTGGTTCTAACATATTTAATGGTCTTGTCGTTGTAGGTATCTGTGCATTTATCGCAGGATTTTCTACTAACCGTGACATTCTCAAGCGTGATATGCCTGTTAATATCATAATAACTGCTATTCTTTGCTTTATGTTTATTGATGGCAGACTTTCAAGAATTGAAGGCATTATTCTCCTTGCCGGAATGGCAGCTTACATCACATGCATGATAATATCAGCACTTAAAAACAGGGAAGAAGCTGAGGATTGTAAAATAATGCCTCTGCCTAAGAGTCTTCTTTATATTGCCGGTGGTCTTATAGCAGTAATATTCGGTGGTAATCTTGTTGTAGATAAAGCCTGTATCATAGCTGCCAACTTTGGTGTAAGCCAGAATTTCATAGGTCTTACAATAGTCGCAATCGGAACATCCCTGCCTGAGCTTGTAACTTCTATAGTTGCCACAAGGAAAGGTGACAGCGGACTCGCACTTGGCAATGCAATAGGCTCTAACATATTTAATATATTATTTATCTTAGGAATGTCTGCTGCGATACAGCCTCTTCACGTTCTTTCTGAATCACTTATTGACTGTATCATACTTCTTGCCAGTGGAATTGTATTATTTCTCTTCGCATTTACCAAGAAGACAATGAGCAGATGGGAAGGTGCTGCATGTATTCTTATGTATGTGGGATATACAGCTTATCTTTTTGTACGCTAAAGGTATTTTAAATTAATTATGCATAAATAAATGCACCGTAAGTATATCTCTAACATACTTACGGTGCATTTGTGTTAAATATTATGTTCTTTTCTTCTTTTAACAATCAGCCACACAACCATTAACACAACTCCTGCAGCACTAACTAAAGCCCCCTGCCACAGATACGGATGACTCATCTTAATAACAGTTGTTCCCTTATTCACATACATAAGATTATTCCTATGTGTTATATCCGATGAAGAGCTGAATATATCGTGATATGCAAGTGTTGTATTAACATTATCATTATTAGATGTAATTGTAATCTCATTGTTTCCGTATTCCACCTTTAAAGGAACTATCTTTCTGTCTGGAAGTTCCTCTGATGATATACCACTCATATTACTAAGCAACTGTCCAACAGATACGTCATCAGTCAGACTATAGAAATATGTAAGATTAAGGCCAGTCATTATAATATTATCGTTATTAACAGTCCCATAAAAATCGAGATTCAATCCATTATCATAAAAAGTTCCCCACACAGTATCAAGTCCATCAATATACACTGTATTCCATGTAGTATGTCCCTGAGGAAACATATCTGGATATATCGTTCCAATTCTTGTATCCATATCCGGATATCCGTTGTGAAATGTTATCAAACTGCATGTTACGCCAAGGAAATTCTGACTATGTGTACGCTTATCCTTTGGTATGCCATCGGCATATATAATCACCTTAACTCCTGCTCTGCTTAGACGCAGTACAAGGTCTTCTGCTGTTTCTTTATCATCATATGTAAAACCATTCAGGAACACCTCTTTATATCCCGACAGTTCTTCATATGTGTAATCATTAAGATTAGCAGAATCTGCTGTTTTAACTGCAGGGAACTGCATTGATATTGCTGCTGCCCCAGAGCCTATCGCAACTGCCCTGTAACTGCTGATAACTCCCCAGTTGTCAGGTGTTTCAATATGGTAAAGAATGTAATCACTGTTTTGTTCCACTTTCTTATATCCAACCGTATTCGCAGCTGCTTCAAGATCATATAAAGAATTATTATATTGTTTAAGCAATGTTTTTTTCACAAGTACAGAATCATCCCCCAGTTCTAAGCATCTGTCGAAGACATACAGGAAATCTCCCTGTGCAAATGCTTTGTTAAGATTAACTATATTAGCAGATGTATTAGCAGCTTCTCTTCCTGCACCAAATGTAGCATCAACCGGATTGCCATAATCAGAAACCAGCCATGAACCGGTTGCCCCCAGTATGCTCTCGTCCATCAGGGCAAGTCTCTGCTTTGTGACTGCCTGAGCACTTGAAATAAGAGTACTGTCCTGTCTTGCTGCCATTCTTTCCTGAACAGATATATCATTATGTTCACCAACAATAAGGCTTAAAGATGGTATAGTATCTACCACCAGTAAAATGCAAAGCATCAAGACCAGAGTCTTCTTTAACCTGTCCCACATAAGAAAGCTCATAAGAATCATACATAATGCAATGGATATGAATCTTAACATCCATAAATACTGGCTTCCTGGCAAGTGTTTCAAAACGGCATATGCTGATTTAGTTGTCATAAGCAGTATAATGAATCCTGTTACAAAGCCTGTTCTCGATTTCTTATATCCAAATAAAATGCCAAATACAATAACAACCAAAGCTGCAAATCCGAAATAAAAATATTCAAAACCTCTTGTTAATCTTTCAAAAGGATTAATTGTTATCCATAAATTCTGGAAGAAATTAGCCATATTTTCAGAATTATCAAGTGAAGTTATTCCACCTCTTAAGGACGCAACCAGCCATATTCCAAGCAGCATAAATCCAAAAATCATTGATATTACAACATCAAGTACTGCCTTCTTTCTGCCCTTCTGTATAATATAAACAATTCCATATATAATCACAGCTATAGCCACCATTCCAGCATATCCAAGATGA